>JGI20214J51650_10001422_pt1 | contig 15158 bp, 20 predicted proteins | sample WetSurMetagenome_FD_51650 | JGI IMG/M metagenome (IMG submission 51650) | reverse complement strand
AAAAAAAATATCGGATCAATCAATCAATCCAGTCCAGCAATTTCCCGGGTTCTTTTTCGATCCTGCGGGGAACCACAATACGCCGTTCGGGTTCCCTGGCTTTTCCAATTGTTTCTGATCCCCCATACTCAGGGTAGTCCGGGAGAATATCCTGGTCCAGGTGACCTGCCACGGGGCGCTCTTCTGCAAAGATCATGGGTGCCGGTTGCGGGACATCATCCCGGATCTCATTGAAATTGTTGTAATTCTCGTGATTATTGGTATTATGAACCGTATTGGTGTCCCTTGTAATGAGAAAGTCAATAAAATCCTCGACCTCACGTTGCTGGTCAGGGGTCAGGCGTGATATCTTATCCTCGATCATTTCTATGTGGCTCCCTTTCTCAATTACTCGCTACAATATCTCCACATTTTGGCATATTAACCTGCATGGTCCATTCCTGGTATGGCACCTGTCTATGCAAGATTATTAGAAATTACCCGTATGGGCACCTTATCGCCATAAAAATACTGGTTCAGTCCTTTTTTCCAGGTTTGAAGATATCCGTGATCTTGATTGACCTGAACATGTTTAAAAGGATAGAAAACACTCCGATCAGCGAAATCCCGATAATAAGGAGTATCACGAGGCTGAAATTTTCCTGTACAACCGGGAGATTTCCGAAGAAATAACCTGCAAGGGTGAAGGAGAGAATCCATAAAATTGCGCCTATCACGTTATAAATAAAAAAATGGTAAAAATTCATCTGCCCGAGACCGGCAAAAAAAGGTGCAAAACTACGGACAAACGGGACGAATCGCGCAATAACAATGGTAAATCCCCCGTATTTCTCAAAGAACATATGGGTCTTGTCAATATATTCCTGCCTGAAAAAACCAATTTTTTTATCCAGTATTTTTTGGCCAAGATACCTGCCAATTAAGAAATTCACCAACCCACCGATCACCGCCGCAATAATCAGTAAGATAATAAGTAATCCCGGGTTCAATAAGCCGGTCGCAGAAAGGGCGCCTGATATAAAAAGGAGCGAATCTCCCGGCAGGAACGGGAAAACCACCAGTGCTGACTCGAGAAAGATAATTGCCACCAGGAGGACATACGTGAGGAGCCCGTACGCAAGGATTATCTCCGGCAGGTAATGATCAAAGTTCAGGACGAGATCGATGAAGGGGATCATTGTTCCTACATAGTTCAATGGTATTGTATTTAGTCATCAACCTTTTTACACGCCGCGAGAGGAGGATCCTGGCTATTATAACTTATTAAAATCCCGTTTTTCAAAACCGGCCATACCTTACTTTTGCTGCTGTATTAACATGAGCACCCGGCAGGAATGTTCTGCGAGAGATGTGAATAAATATGCTTCATCAAGGGTTTTCCCTGCTGCAAATGTCCCGTGACCGGAAGCGATGGTCAGTTTGGAAAGACAGAGAGAGTCTGAAACATTCATTGCAAGTTCGTCAGACCCCGGAACGCCGTGTACAACCGGAATAACAGGGCAGAGCATTTCTCCCTCGCTGTCCCTGGGCACAATTTCCCCGGCAATAATCGAAAGTGCCACCGCATGGGCCGGGTGGGCATGGACAATTGCTTCATGCCTGGTTTTCCGGTAAACCTCGCGGTGGACCCGGTACTCGCTGGATGCCCCTTGCGGGACTGGTCCGTCAAGAGGTACGAATACAGGTTCACCCGGGTCGTCCAGGTATGACCCCGTGTGAGTGATAAAAAACCCGTTCCCGGAACGGACACTCATGTTGCCAAAATTCCCGCCAACAAGCCCCTCTGAAAATAATCTGTTCCCTACCCGTTTGAATTCACCAGTATACACGCTTCACACCTCTTCTTCCCACAATATTCCTTTGCGTATTCAACGATATGTGCATGGGTCTGCCGGTAGGTCTCATTGTCAGGTGGCAGGACCTGTTCGAAGAGTGCCTTTAACCGGGACTTCTGCTCAGGGATCCCGGCACATCCGCATACCTGGTGCGTATAGGCATCAATAACAAAACTCTGCCTTAAAAAACCGTAACATAATATGCTGTCAGCGGTCTCTTCACCGATCCCGGATACCCTGAGAAGGCCTTCCCTGAGTACCTCGGTTGGATACCCGGCCATCTTTGCAAGGCCTCCATACTCCTCCATGACAAATGCTGCCAGCGCTTTGAGCCGTCTTGTCTTGACCCTGTAAAACCCTGTGCACCGTACAGCACGTTCAATTTCTCCAGGGTCCGCATCATAGAGGGCGGCAACTGAACTGAGGGAGCGTTCCTTCAGCTGGGCCAGCCCCCGGACAACATTCTCCCAACGGGTCTGCTGGGTCAGAACCGCCCCGATCAAAACCTCGTCAGCATCCCCCGGCCACCAGGGGATATATCCGTAATGACCGTTCAGGACACGGACAATCCGGGCACATTCAGACGAACTTGATCCCGACATCCCGCATCTTGTTATACCGGGCAATGTTGAGGAGAAGTGGTGTCAGGCTTTCGATCATTGCCGAGACGGCAAGAGGCCCCGCATCGTAGGCTTTCAGTTTCGATGTCCCGTTTACCACTTCCATGACAACAGACTTGGCGTCTGCATCATCGCTGCATACCGGGACTGCCACATCGATCTCTGTATCGAGGTCTTTCCAGCGGTTTGCTGCAATCGTATTGAATGCAGTTACAACCCTTGCACCCGGGAGGAGTTTTTTCACAAGGAGCGCTGCCGACCCTTCGGGAGGAGGGACAATGGTAAAAAAATCCCTTTTTTCCATCGGATTGACAGGAGAGACCACAATTTTTCCTTCAAACCCTGAAAGTCCCGAGATGGTGCTTTCCAGGTGCTTAAATGGGACTGCGAGTATGACTATGTCCGCAGCAGTAACTGCCTCCTGGTTGGAGACCCCGGTGCAGCTGCTTTTCAGACCGCGTTGTTTCAGGAGGTCAATTGTACATTCACTTGTAGCATGGGCTTTTTCAGCCTCACGAGACCCAAGTACCACATCATATCGTGAAGAGAGCCACCTGGCCATCCCCTCCCCGATATCCCCGGTACCGCCAACAATTCCAATCTTCAAAGAAGTCACCAGCCTGGTCGATCAGAGGAGGGGTTTTAAGTATCCCTCAAGAGCCTCTGCACTGGTCACGCCTTCAAGGGTCTGGATGACCTTTCCATCCTTCTCGATGATCAGGGTTGGCACGACCTGGATCCTGTATTTCTGGGCGAGCTCCATGTTCTGGTCGACATCGATCTTTTTCAGCTCGAATGTGTCCCCCATCTTCTTTTTAAGGTCATCCAGGATCGGTCCCTGTCGTTTGCATGGTCCGCACCATTCTGCATGAAAGTCCATTAAAACCGGTTTCGACATAGTACAACTACCTTCCTCAGTTGTTGGAGAAAAAACAGATAAAGATTGTTATCCGGGTATTCCCCTAAAAAAGTGCAATAAATTATTGGATTATTTTGAAAGGATGGCCATAATGATCCGCCCGTATGCCGGACGGGTAATGGTCACACCGATAAGCACACCGAGGATCGTGATGATTGCGAATCCCCGGAGTGACGAAAGGTCCATCAGGGCAAGTGGCAGCATCGCGATAACAACGGTAGCGGCAGACGCTACGATGATACCGAGTGCCCTTGTAAGCCGTTTCTGGTACACATTCGGTGACGGGACTTTCCCCTCGTGGAGGATCTCATCAGTGATGATGATGAGCTGGTCAATCCCTGTTCCGAGAACTGCAATCAGACCGGCGATAGTCGCCAGGTCCAGCTGGATTGTAAACACGGAGATACCGAGCAGGATGATAATCTCGGACGCGTTAATACAAACCATTGGGAGGACGATTGCCGGCTCCCTGTAGCGGTAATAGACCACAAGGCCGACCGTAATAAGCGCCAGGATACCTGCGAGGACGCACATCACCTTGAAATGCTCGCCAAGGGTTGCGGATACCGAACCTGACCCCGCGACTGTTACATCAACCGGGAGCGCCCCGTTACGGAGGTGGATCTCCAGGTTCTGTGCGGCCTGCTGACCTGCTGTGCCTGCACCGGTTGATGCTAACAGCTGCTGAACCACTTCATGCTGGAGGTTTCCTGCAAGTTCCGCGGACAATGGTGCCGAATAGATGACCTTTCCATCGAGGAGCATCTGGAGCTCGTGATTTTCAGGGTCTGATGTAGCACCGTACTGGATTGCTGCGGCCTGTAATGCTTTGGCTCCATCTTCACTCATTGTGAACGATACGCCCCATTTTCCACTTCCTGGTGGTTCCTGGGTTGGGTTTCCGACAGCTTTGATCGCGTCCCCGAAAACCGCGTGTTCAGACTGGTTACCTGTGGTGACGACCCGGATCTCGAATTTACCCTGCTTGCCGACAACCTGCTGGGCCTCGCTCATGGTGACACCTGCAAGTTCAACACGGATGTAACGGGTGACCCCGTCAAGACCGGTCAGGGTATTGATCCTTGCATCACGGGTACCAAGGCTGTTGACTTTGTTCTCAAGGATCCGCTTCACATCATCGGCGGTACTCTTTGTGACCCCCTGCTGGTACGATGTGATCTTTCCGCCCGCCTTTTCGAATATCGGCGTCAGTTCAGCCTGCGTATATAGCTTACGGATTTCCAGTTTATCGTTGATCAGGTATATTTCGGCATCTGTCTGGTTCTTTAACGAAGCAATGAACTCGTCCACGGGTTTATCTGTCTGGAACCCTACGACCTCTGATTTAAATTCAAGTTGTAACCAGGCTCCTTTTTGCAGGTCAAGGCCGTACTGGAGGTTCGTTGTGAACTCCCCGTTTTCGAAATGCGGGTTTATTGCAATGATAGACGCGACGACAAGGATGATAAGGAGTGCAACTCGCCAGTCTTTCAACAGGGTGATAATCTCATCCTTGTTCATTTGCCACCCCTCTTTTTCGACTCCTGCTTGGCAGTAAACCCGCCGGTTAACATGGGGCCGCCCTTTTTAGTGACATACCACTTGATAATCCCGGCGTTGGTGAGCCATGTATTCAGGATATCGAATGCAAGCCCGATGAGGAGGACCGTTGCGATCAGGTTGATGACCTGGACCTGCCCGAACCATGACACGACCCACATCGCTGCAACAGCGGCGATTGCGGTACTTGTCATGATAATACCGGTATGGAATGCCCCGGCGAGTTTCTCATCCAGTTTTCCCTGCCGCTTGAGGGTCCGCATGGTGAGCAAAATATCACTGTCCACCGAGTAACCAATAAGCATCAGCAGCGCTGCCGTTGTTGGAAGGGTGAGTGGAATTCCAAGGAGGTTCATCGCTCCTGCAGTCATCACAATGTCTGCAAAAGCAGATAGTACGACCGCAGCTGAAGGTACGAACGTCCTGAACGTGATAAAAACCACGATGGCCATNCCGATGAATGAAAAGATCAGCGCCAGTACTGCCTGACTTTGCAGCGTTTTACCAAATGCCTCACCAATCTGATCGACCTTGGCATCAGGGTATTTTGCCATTATCAGATCCGACAGAGATCGGAACTGCGCGTCCGGCATATTGGAAAACGTCAGGTATTTTCCATTATTAATCCCCTCCTCAATCCCTACAAGTGGATATCCTGCAAAATATGCAGATATCTGCTCGGAAGAATCAGTGGTGAACACCGTGACCGCCGTCCCCCCGGAGAAATCAATTCCAGGTTTCACGGGTAACCCAGTCTGGGACATCGTGATTCCGATGGAAATGAGTGCTAATACGAGAAGGATCAACGGGATGATCACCATCTGCTTCGGGGTATAACGATTGACATCGTAGGTGAATCCCATGTCATCATAATTGCACCCGCGGGAATAAATAGTTCCTGTCGCCCAGGTCATGCAAACCCCCAAAAATCTTCAATATAATCACATTTTTCAAATACAGCCACAAATATCCGTTTATCGCGCAACGCCCCTGGAAAAAAATGAAAAGACATATATGAGCCGGGGCGGTAGTAATCACGTATGAGGGCCACGGCTGAGATCAAAAAGGTCATAGAATCGCGCCTCAAAAATTATGTTTCAAGAGACAAGACCGGAATAAGGCGTGAAATGCTGAAATTGTTCCTTAAAATCAGATCNATTACGATTCCCCGGATGTTCGAATACCTGAACCAGAAATTTTCTATCAGTTACCATTCCGTTGCGGCGATGGTAGGTATCGTCGCGTCCCGGCTCGGTATTCTCCACGTGAACCGTACGAAAGAAGGGACCACAAGTGTATACGAACTGAAAGAACAATATTTTGACCTTGTGACACGGATTATCGGGCCGGTATAAGAACGACTAAAACCGGGGGGGGCCCGATACCACCATACTTTTTACTATTACTGTCCTACCCATTAAGAAGATTTTTATGCACTCCAATTTTTACGATGCGCCGGCTCATGGGCAGATACAGGTCACTGACGAAGTGCTGGCATATATCAATAAGCGCAAATGTGATTTTCGTATATGTACGTCGTGCGGGGGCCCGATTCTCCTGCCAGTTTCAATGAAATCCCCCAAATCCAACGATTTTCAGGTCAGTGCCGGGGATTATACGATATTTATCTCAGTTCACCAGGTACGGTACCTCCATTCAATAGACATGGGCATGGTACCATTTTTCTACGACCAGGAAGAGGGGTCCGGCAGCTGCCTATGAGTTATGAAGAACTCGAACATACCGCCGATATCAGGCTCCGGGTGAGATCCCCCACTCCGGACACCCTTTTCGCAGAAACCTCCCTGGCAATGATGGAAATAATATACGGGGAGTCGCGCCCCGGAACGGTGGAGCGCACCATTGAACTCGGGGCAGATAATACCGAAAATCTGTTATTAGACTTTCTTTCAGAGGTACTGTTCCTTTCAGAAGTTGAATACATCGTATTTTCATCTGCAACTGTCCATATCTCCGGGAATTCTCTCAGGGCACTACTAACCGGGGAACCCTTCGACCCGGAACGGCACCGGGGCGGGACAGAGATCAAGGGGATTTCGTACTCCGGACTGCGAATTGTTAAAGAGGATGAGGGGTATGTATTGGACATACTCTTTGATGTGTGAACGGGTTGATGCAATGCTTGAGCAGGTAACGCGGCTGGGTGAGTACGAATGGGAGGTACCTGCAGGGACGGTCCCCGGGATGCGGGTCCCGGGCCGTTTTTTCCTGTCCGACTTGTTGTACGGGAGTCTTGAATCCGGGGCAGTGCAGCAGCTGGCCAATGTCGCAACATTGCCGGGAATTATCAGGTATTCTATGGGAATGCCCGATATTCACTGGGGATACGGGTTCCCGATCGGGGGAGTCGCTGCGTTTGAGCAGGATACCGGGGTGATATCCCCCGGTGGAGTCGGATTTGATATTAACTGTGGTGTGAGACTGCTGTCTACCCCGCTCACAATCGCCGGTCTTGACCACCGCCGGGAACTTATTGAGACCCTGTACCAGTCGGTCCCCACCGGGGTGGGTGCAAAGGGCCCGCTAAAGCTTTCCATTCATGATCTCGAGGACATGATGGTAAAAGGTGCTGCATGGCCGGTAAAACAGGGCTATGGTCTCCAGGAGGACCTTGACTGTTGCGAGGAACGGGGCTGCATGGCACAGGCTGAAAGCTCCGCGGTCTCTGCGAAAGCGAAGCAGCGGGGGATGCCGCAGAGCGGGACACTGGGCGCCGGTAACCATTTTCTTGAGATCCAGGTGGTGAAGGAGATTTTCGACCCCGTTGCAGCGAAGGCGTATGGCATTCACCCGGGCCAGGTCTGCGTCATGATCCACTGCGGGTCACGCGGGCTCGGGCACCAGTCCTGTACCGACCATTTAAAAGTCCTCGAAGGCGCAACAAAGCGCTACAGGATAGCACTTCCCGATCGCCAGCTGGCCTGTGCGCCATTGTCTTCACCCGAAGGAAAGGCATACTTTGGGGCAATGGCTGCCGCTGCAAACTATGCATGGGCAAACCGTCAGATGATCATGCATACCACGCGGACGGTATTCGAGAAGATGTACGGGGTTGATTACGAGTCGATGCATCTTGTCTACGATGTTGCGCATAATGTTGCAAAGATGGAGGAGCATTCCCATGATGGAAAAAGGGTCGCGGTCTGCGTCCACCGGAAAGGGGCTACCCGGGCATTTGGCCCCGGCAGCCCTGACCTGCCATCCGCGTATGCAACAACCGGGCAGCCCGTTATCATCCCCGGTAGTATGGGTTCTTCTTCCTACCTGCTCCGCGGTACCACAACCGCCATGGAACGTACATTCGGGTCGACCTGTCACGGTGCCGGCCGCATACTCTCCCGTTCAGCGGCTAAAAAGACAATAAACGGGGCGAAGATTAAAAATTCCCTTTCAAAGGAAGGTATCATAGTAAGGGCGCCAAACGACGGGGCAATTGCGGAAGAGGCCCCGGGCGCGTATAAACCAAGCGCCGAAGTAGTACGCATTGTGGACGCCCTCGGTATCTCAAAGCTCGTGGCCAGGCTTGAACCTCTGGGAGTGATCAAGGGTTGAAACCCCGGGTAGGGCTTGTATGGGACCAGCCCCTGGTATTCGGCCGGTTTCTCGAAGATTGCGGCGTGGCTTCTATACCGGTGACGCCACACCTCCTTGCCGCACCATTTTTCAGGGGTCAGTACAGCGTCCTTATCATACCTACGGGGTTTGCCAACCCTTCATACTCGCAGGTGCTCCCTGCACTCAGGGCATCTTCAACAAGAATACGACGTTTTGTCGAGAACGGAGGAATTCTCGTAGTATACGGAGCGGCTGACCCACTCCCTGGACGTTATAACTGGCTCCCCTTCAGCGTGGACTACCAGTATGCACCAGGGAACGGCCGGATCGAGATAGAGCCCGGAAACCCGCTCTCAACGATTGTATGCGATTACGATCCCGATCACATCGAATACGATGGATTTTTCTCAACTATTGAAGGGAATATTGTCGGGACAATTGAAGGAAAACCGGTATTACTGGAAAAAACCATTGGAGAAGGGGTTATCGTGGTAACAAGCATCCATGAGTACCCCTCGAAGTCATTTGTCACATCTCTGAGCATGAAGGCAGGGGAAACCTTTTTTTAGATAAAAACGAGGGAATTATGAGGTACGTCCGATGAACCGCTATATTATTTCTTCGAGCTCCACCCCCGGAGACATTGTGCCGGTCGGACTTGCAATCCACGAAATTCTCAATCACCTGCCGGTCACTGCCAGGTCAAGGGAAAACAACGGGATCAGGATCGAGGACGGGAGGGTAATCGATACTGATTATTCAGGCCCGGTCCTGGAAGAAGCGATGGCAAAAAACATGAAAATTCAGAAAACCCCCGAAGATGGACCTTACCGTGGTGTCCCCGTGATAGTTGCCCCGGTCAGGGACGATAACGGTGCGGCAATCGGAGCAATTGGTGTGGTTGATATTACAGGAATTTTTGACCTTGCCACCCTGATGGAGCACCAGTCGGCCATCCTGAAGCAGGTCTGTGGAAAAGACCCCTGTCCTCTGCCGGGTGAGCAGACCGGGGCAAAAAGGTAGGATATTATGGAAGCTGCGTTTCGCGTACTTGAGGTCCTGGAGAATGCAGACAGGCCGGTTTCAGGGGAGTATATCAGCAATGAACTCTCGATCTCCCGTTCTGCGGTATGGAAGCATGTGAAGGAACTCCAGGCGATCGGGTACGATATTTCTGCGTCCCAGACGGAAGGTTACCGGCTGACCAAGAAAAGCAACCGGCTCCTGCCCTACGAAGTCCACAAAAATCTCAGGACTTCTGTATTCGGGAAGAAAATGCGGTACTTCGAGAGCACCCCGTCCACGATCGCAATAGCAAAAGAGATGTGCATCGCGGAAGACCCCGCAAAACTTCACGGCATGGTGATCATTGCCGAAGAACAGACCGGGGGCGTTGGCCGGATGGGCCGCGTATGGGTATCGCCGTCCGGGGGTATATGGATCACCATCATCCTAAAACCCCGTATCCCGGTTGACCATGTATTTATGGTAACCATGGCTGGTGCCGTCGCTGTTGCGCGGGCCATCCGCAAGGAATTTGACCTCGGGGCCCTCATCAAGTGGCCGAATGACATCTATATCGGGGATAAAAAAGTTGCAGGCCTGTTACTTGAACTGTCCGCCGAGGCAGATAACATCCATTACTGCATCCTTGGGATCGGGGTAGATGCCAATATCTCGGCGCATGAACTCACTTCATCAGTGACCGGGAGCGTGACCTCGATCAGTGCGGAGATAGGGCATGATGTAGACCGTGCATCCCTGCTTGCCCGGCTCCTGAAGGAGTTTGAGAGCCGGTACAACCTCATCGAGAGCCAGGAATACGACACGGTAATCCGTGAATGGAAGAGCCTGTCCTGCACGATTGACCAGCACGTAAGAATCAGTACCTTAAAAAGCACGTTTGAGGGTGTGGCAATTGATATTGATGAATTCGGTGCGCTTATCATCCGGAAAGATGATGGACGGGTCGAGCGTGTGATTGCCGGCGATTGTGCACACACATAATACTATTTTCTTCGTCAACCTAAAAATAAAAGAAGGTTGACGAGTGCAGGGAGACCGCCAGCGGGCCCTTATTATTGCAGAAACTGCTGCGTTTATTGGTCTTATCGCTATCGGGAGCTGGATTTCGGTACCGTTCCTGCCGGTTCCCCTGACGCTCCAGACAATGTTTGTTCTCCTTGCCGCAATTGTCATGAAGCGGTATGCGGTGATCCCGGCAACTCTTTTCATTCTTTTTGGCATATTGAACCTCCCCGTGTTCCATAACGGGACCTCTGGCATAGGGGTACTCCTTGGTCCAACCGGCGGGTACCTGATCGGTTTTATTCCTGCGGCACTTGTTGCAGGACTGGCCTATGAAAAACGGTCCCTAGCATGGAATATTGCCGGGATATGTGCGGCAGAGGCATTTATCTACACTATTGGAGCGGGCTGGCTCGCTTTTTCTACAGGGATGTCCCTGCTCCAGGCGACAATTATCGGCGTACTCCCATTTCTGCCCGGGGACGCGGTCAAGGCCTGGGCTGCACATGCAATCGGGAAGCGGATCCCTCCCCGTGATATGATCATGGCAGGAGAGGATATCCCTGGAGGTGAAAAAGGACCATGATCGAATTATCCTCGGTACGTCATGGTATCCTCAATATCCCGTCCCTCCTGATCCTTCCAGGTTCTACGGTCATTATCGGACCTAACGGGAGCGGGAAGACCACGCTGTTAAAGATCATTGCAGGGATTACAGCTCCTCAGCGGGGAACTATAATTATTGATGGAAAAAGCCCGGCATTGGTCAATACCGGGTGGCTGAACGAATACCCTGACAGGAACCTGCTATTTGGGACCGTTTCGGATGAGATCGCCTCCCCACTCAGGTTCAGGCATGACCCCTGCCCTGAGGTGCGGGAGCAGGTCAATATTGTCGCTCAGGAATCAGGTATCAGTCATCTGCTGGGGCGGCGGACACGTGACCTGTCCGGTGGGGAAAAAGTTCTGGTATCCCTGGCGACCGCGATGGTGACCAGCCCCCTCGTCCTTGTCCTCGATGAGTCTGACTCGCACCTTGACCAGGGGAGTACCGATACACTTACAAGGTTGATCAGGAGTTCAAAGGCGCTCTATATTATATGGTGTACCCAGGATATGGAGGCTGCAGCCGGAGCCGATCGCGTTATCCTCCTGGAAAAGGGTGTTGTAACCCGTCATGGTAACCCCGGTGAAGTTTTTGCTGAATTATCAGGTGACTGCCTGTACCCCCTGTCATGGAGGCTTTCCAATGCCCCTTGTCTTTGAGGATGTAAGTTATACAAGGGACCAGTTCAGGCTCACCGCGAATGGTATATTCGAAGAGGGGGTACACCTCGTGAGCGGCAAGGTGGGTAGTGGAAAATCGACCCTGGCGTTTATTGCATCAGGACTGGTACGACCTGGTACTGGTGTGGTCCATGGTAATCAAATCCGGAAATCACTCCTTTCCATGCAGTTCCCCGAGTACCATACGACCGGGATTACACTGCAGGAAGAGGTCCGCTCGTGGGGCCTCGATCCGGAGGAAATACTGGAGTCCACCCGGCTTTCCGGCCGGGGGGAGCAGGATGTAAGTGTTCTCTCACGCGGTGAGCTGAAACGTCTGCACCTCGGGTGTGTCCTGTCCTGTGATGCGGACCTCCTGGTCCTTGATGAACCGTTCAGTGCCCTTGACTGCCGGGAAAAAAGGGTAATCTGCAGGAGGATCGCGGAACGAAATCATGGGATTGTAATAATCTGCACTCATGAGCAGACCTGGCTCCCGCCCGTGGATTTCATCTGGGAGATGAAAAACGGTTCTCTTGTCTCATGCGGGCGGGTACCGGGGGCTATCACCCGCTGGAGCCTTGCACCCCGCCATATCCGGGAACTCGTTGAACAGGGGCTGGTGCCCCGGAATATCTCCCCCGAAGCGGTTATGGAGGCCACATGCAGGACCCGAGAATAAGGATATTCGTAATTATCGTGCTCTCTGTAGCGGCTTTTATAAGCCTTGCAGGTGCTGCGTTTGCATTCCTGTACTGGCTCTGTCTTCCCGGGAGGTTCCGTTGTATAAGGAGACCCGCAGCACTTCTTTTTTTCTCCATGATCATTGTGGTCTCGGTAATTTCCGAGTATACTTCGGGGAATGGATTTTCCTATTTCATCCGCATGACTGTTATCCTGCTGCTCGCACTCTATGCCTATACCGTATATATCCCTGGGGAATTCTTCAGGGTGTCAGTCTGGCTCTTTGGGAAGCGTGGTTTTGACCCGGGGTTAATTGCAGAGATGAGCATGGAGGCCCTCAATGACCTTGAAGATGACAGCTCTAACATACGGATCGCACTACGCCAGAAGGAAGTACCACTGGGTTTTTCCACCCTGGTACCCGTTATCGGGATGTTTGTACTGAACCAGATCAGTCGTGCATACGACCAGGCAGACCTCCTCACCGTGCGGGGATACACAAACGGGGGTACCCTCTGCCCGGACTTCCATCCGGGAATTCGGGATTATTTCAGCGGGATTGTTGCAATCTGTATTTTATTCCTTGCAATCTTCCCGATTCGTGATATTTTTATACTTCTACATTGAACTTTTGAGAGGCTTTAGCTTCCTAAATTTGCGATAAGTTCCCGCGTTCCATCTGAGGTGCAGAAATGAGTGTTGCCGGTCCACAAAAATTACTAATCACGGATACTACGCTGAGAGACGCCCACCAGTCTCTTATTGCGACCAGGATGCGGACTGATGATATGCTCTCCCTGGCAAGGGAGATAGACGATATCGGCTTTTTTTCCGTGGAAGCATGGGGTGGCGCGACGTTCGATACGGCAATACGGTTCCTTGCGGAAGACCCCTGGGAACGGCTCAGGCTCCTGAAGGCCGAACTGAAACGGACCCCTATACAGATGCTGCTCCGTGGCCAGAACCTCGTCGGTTACCGCCATTACTCAGATGACGTGGTTGATAAATTCGTAGAACTCTCGTGGAAAAGCGGTGTGGACGTCTTCCGGGTATTTGACGCACTGAATGACATCAGGAACATGGAGCGGTCGATCGCGAAGGTAAAGGATGTCGGGGCACATTTACAGGGTGCAATCAGTTATACAACAAGCCCTGTCCATACGACGAAGACATTTATAGAGATGGCCAAAGAGCTCTATTCAAAAGATTGCGATTCGATCTGCATCAAGGACATGGCCGGTCTCATCATGCCCAAGGCTGCCCGCGAATTGATCTCGGGGATAAAAGATGAGATCGATATCCGGGTCTGCCTCCACAGCCATTCAACAAGTGGTATTGCNTCCATGAGCTACCAGGCNGCGATCGATGCGGGTGTGGATATCCTGGATACGGCGATGTCCCCGTTCTCGCTCGGGACTTCACAGCCCCCGACCGAAAGCATTGTTGCCTCGCTGAAGGGCACCCGGAGGGACACGGGAATTGACCTGCTCGCCCTTCGCAGGCTGCGAAATGTCTGCCTGAAGATAAGGGGGCAGTACGAGGGACTTATCAGCCCGATATCAGAGCGGGTGGACAGCGATGTCCTGATCTACCAGTTGCCCGGTGGCATGATCTCGAACCTTGTTTCCCAGTTACAGGATCAGAACGCCCTTGACAAAATGGATGATGTCTTCGCCGAGATACCGAAAGTCAGAGAGGACCTGGGTTATCCACCACTGGTCACGCCAACCTCGCAGATTGTCGGTACCCAGGCGGTCATGAACGTACTGATGGGGGGCCGGTACCTGAACGTGACCAACGAGGTGAAAGATTACGTACGCGGCCTGTACGGGCGGTCACCCGCCCCGATAAGTGACGAGATAAGAAAGGAGATAATCGGGGATGAAAAGGTCATCACGGTCCGGCCTGCCGATCTCCTGCCCCCCTCGTATGCGAAAATGAAAGAAGAGGCCATAAAAGCGGGCCTTGTGAAAAAGGAAGAAGATGTCCTGACCTATATCCTGTACCCGGCAATCGCCCCATCGTTTTTAAAGGGTGANCGGATGGCTGAGGTCATTCCCTCTAAAAAGGCGGCTGTCGCTGCAATTCCCGACATGCCGAGTTCCATGGAGGTGGAGGTCGACGGGGAGATCTTCTCCGTGCGAATCGTCTCGGTGGAAGGGAGCACAGTCGAAACGAAGGGTTCACCTGCTCCAAAGATCCCCCGTGGGGATATCCGGGGTGGTATCAAGAGCAACATGCAGGGCATGGTCCTTGAAGTAGCTGTAAGCCAGGGTAAGGAAGTGAAAAAGGGAGACCTCCTCCTTGTCCTCGAGGCAATGAAAATGGAAAACCCGATCCACTGCCCGGTTGATGGACACGTTACTGAAATCTTTGTTGATGCCGGAGATGTCGTCCAGAACGGCGATGTCCTCCTGGTGGTGGAATGAAATTTTTTGAGAAGGTACTGGTAGCAAACCGGGGCGAGATCGCAATACGGGTAATGAGGGCCTGTCGCGAGCTCGGCGTGGAAACTGTTGCAATCTATTCTGATGCCGATACCAATGCCCTCCATGTGAAATATGCAGATGAGGCATTCCATGTCGGAGAGGCCCCTCCGTCCAAGAGTTACTTAAATATTGACCGGATTCTGGAGGTCGCCAAGAAATCAGGGGCTGAAGCGGTGCACCC
>JGI20214J51650_10001420_pt1 | contig 15165 bp, 33 predicted proteins | sample WetSurMetagenome_FD_51650 | JGI IMG/M metagenome (IMG submission 51650) | reverse complement strand
CCGGAAATTTCTGATGCTGCGGAAATTGAACTTATCAACCATATTCTCGATAGGTTTTGTCTTGGGGTATCGCAAGAAACAAATACCTTTACCACATGGAATGGCTTTTCATTTGACTTTCCCTTTATCTACAAGCGGGCGGCTCTTTTAAAAATAGCACTTCGCGGTGGATGCCCGGCGCTATCATACTGGACGAGAAAATATTCTCATTCACCCCATTGCGATTTAATGATGGAGTGGACCGGATGGCAAATCGCTAAAAATTCCAACCTTGATTTTATCGGAAAGATGATTTTGGGGAGAGGAAAGACAGAACGCGACTATTCAACCTATGTCGATTTAATTAAATCCGGGAAAGGCGAATTGATCGGCCTTGATAATCTTTGCGATACGGAGTTAACTTTCGATCTTTACAATTTTTTAAACCCTTATCTTTTTTAAAGGAGAATTATGGAAGACGGAAGATATCGAGCGGTAGTTTCTTCTCATTCTTTGGCGTTGAGCTCCAATACCGGAACGCCGTCCGTGCATGTTACATTTTCAACAAAATACAATATTAGCAATCCGGATGCCCCAGTAAATCAAACCATGTACGCCGATCTTTGGCTTACTGAAAAAACTTTTGATAGAACGATGCATACGCTTACAAAAACATTCGGATGGGCCGGAGGTGACTTACAAGAGCTTAACGACAGGCCGTTACTACTTACTGGCGCGGAGTGTGTTCTTGTCGTAGAAAACGAAGAGCATGAAGGAAAAATAAGCCCCAAAGTAAAATTTGTTAATGACATACAGAAGCGTCTTGACGACGAAAACGCAAGGGCTATAAGTCATAAATTTGCCGGGAAGCTTGCAGCTTACAAACAAAAAAGCCCTGGGGTTAAAAGTGGTGTCGCGCCTGTATCGGAAGTACTATTTTCAAAAGTTCCGGATAATGAATTACCGGCACCTTGGGATGATACAGTAGAGCAAAGTCACCCATCGGTTTCAGAAGACGATTTGCCATATTAATTTTTAAACAATTTTTAAGGAGTTAAAAAAATGAGCGAAACAATTCAGAAGGTTTTATCCCTTGTTGATTTTATGGGAAGCGAAAAGGCTCTTGCAGATTATCAAGGCGTAGTAACAAATATCCTTCCAGTGAAATTAAAAAAAGAAGCGGAAAGATACTGGTCAATGTACGCACAGATATTTAAGGCGGCTATCAATAATCCCAAAATAACAAACAAGAAAAGTATTATTTCTTGCTTGTTCAGCGCTCCGAAACTGGGCCTTAATCCTGATCCGTCTTTCGGGCAAATATTTTTTATCCCTTATTCGGGAGTGCTTACCTACCAAGTAGGATATAAAGGATATGTTCAACTGCTTTACAATAATGGGTTCCGGGTTTTCGCCGATCTTGTTTACGAGAAAGACGAATTCGATTATTTTGTAAACGAAGGCGGCCAACATTATCATCATAGGCCAAATATTAAGTTATCTCAAAAAGACAGAGGAAGGGAAATTTGTGCTTATTCATGTATTTCTGATGGAGCAATTAAACAAATTCACTACATGGATTCTTTCCATATTGACGAGATCAAAAAAATAGTGCTTGCCCGTATGGGCGCTTCAAGCACCCCTTGGAAAAATACATTATATGAACCAGAAATGAGAAAAAAAACATGCCTTCGTCGTCATCAAAAATACGAACCAGTCAGCTATGAAATGGCGAGGGTAATCGAACATGAAGAAAATGACGAACGGGGGGAAATTAAAATTGATGAATATACAGAAATCGAAGGACTAGAAATACCGGAAAATTTTTTACCGGAAGAATCAGTAGCTACCAAAACCGAAGAGGTGGCAAAAGGGTAACATCCCGGCCAAGCCAGTAGAGAGTAAGGGAAGCGCCTACGTGCTCAAAACTGGTACCGCGTAGGCGCAGAGGCCGGATTAATATAAAGTAAATCAAATGGATATTAATGCTTTTAAAGAAACAATATGTAATATTGAAACTGAGGTTTGTCATCTACATCAATTAGCCCAAGAAGAAGAATTGACAGTATCCAAAATTGAGAAAGGTCAAAAGCCATCCATCAACCGCAGCGACGAAATTGCTTTCCTGGAAGAACTAAGGGATAGGTTCTATAACTTTGTTATACATGATAATGTAAAATTAGAGTTTAAACGGTCTGTAAACTATCGTATAGCGCAACTTCGTGCAGAGGCCGGAGAAATGAAAAAGTGAGTACAATAATATCACCAAAATGTAAACAGTGCAAAGTAAAGGATGTTTGTGATTCCAATTTATGCGCGATGGATACATACGAATTGGTTTTGCAAAAACTTAAAAGTATTAGTAGTTGCGACGATTGTCGCGGATGCCGGCGCGAACACGCAAATACAATCGTATGTTCGGTATGTGGAAGATTTAAAGGAATTAAAATGGACTGGTTTGAACCATGAAACATAACATTAAAACTCGTATGGAGGTTTCTGTGAAAAGAGAACAAATTTTACCTACTGTTTTGATAATAATAGATATCTCGGCAGCTTTCGGATATTTTCCTTCAGGAAATTGGCGCATGATTATTTATTGGATATCGGCGGCATGCTTGACCTTTTGCGTTACATATTAAATAAGGAATGTCAATAATACGGAAAGGAAATAATTTTTACAGTGAAGGAGAAACTCGATGGAAATACCTGATGGATTAATAGAGCCTAATAAAAACGCTCCGTTTGGTTTTTCTCTTGATTTTTTTTATGGATATTTATGGAAAGAAAAAAATTCTATTTATTTAAGTTTAATAATTTCTCGATATCCAGGAAAAGGTAATTTTAAAAAATTAGTAAATTCTATTTTGTTAAGCGGTTTTACTTGTAAAGTTCCTAATCCTCTATTTATAATGAAATATATTTTAGAAAAATGGGGTTTTAAAAAAACATATGAATATGTTGAGATAGCCGGGGAAGATGTTGAGGTTTATACAAAAAAATAGCAACGAAGGAAATAAATGAAAAAATCATTGCATGAAGAATTAATGGTTCTGAGTAAAGAGATAAGAAATATAGAGGGCGATATTTATTTTTGGCAAACATATCGCAAGGCGGTAAAGTGGGATGCTATTTCAAGGATAATTGACACGACAGAAAAACTAAAAGTTTTTTGCGCAATAGAAACATTAAAAATTGGAAGGAATTATCGTGGCGCTTCAAAAGAAAAATCATAATATGTTTTATCAAGGTCAAAGAAAATTGCAAATGAGCAAACCAAAATTGCTTGATCTTTTTTGCTGTCAAGGAGGGGCGGGAATGGGATATAGCCACGCTGGTTTTGAGGTGACAGGAATTGACCATAAGCCACAACCAAGATATCCATTTGAATTTCACCAAGCCGACTCCTTTGAATATTTAAAAAAGCATGGAAGAGAATTTGACGTTATTCATGCAAGTCCGCCCTGTCAGAGATATTCGGGATTAACCCCTGTTGCGTATAGAGGTAATCATCCGGATTTGATTTCGAAGATGAGGAAATCCCTACAAGCTATCGGAAAGCCGTATATCATAGAAAATGTAAGAGGCGCAATACAGTTGCTGGAAAGCCCGCTTATGCTATGCGGTACAATGTTTGGTTTAAAGGTTCGCCGGCATCGGTACTTTGAAATATATCCAAGGATAGCTCCGCCTATTTTGGGGTGCGATCATACTTTTTATCCGGTCCTGATCAGTGGTACACATAATCGGAAAACTGGTAGATTTGAATATTCTGCGCAGGAATGCCGTGACGCCGCGGATTTGCAATGGATGACAAGAAAAGGAATGGACGAAGCTATCCCGCCAGCGTATACGGAATGGATAGGCAGAGAATTGATAAAAATGATTTGACTTTTACCGAAGAATCAGTTAAATTATTAGGCATGTTCGGAAACCCAGATTTGTTTTTTATCAGATAGTCGCCGGAGCAGAACGCCCCAAAACGTTCCCCTGTTTGCGTTGCCCGAACACGGCGCAAGCAGGCCGGTTATTTAATCATGGATAAAAATCCAGCATTCCTTTTATACCCTGGGGATCATTTAAGGGAAACTATGGGATTTACTTTTGAAATGCACGGAGCTTTTTTATTGGCGCTAATATTTCAATTTGATCATGGTCCATTTACAGAAATTCAAATTTCAGGATTACTTGGAGATAAATTTCAATTAATAAAAAGTGCTTTTAAAAATGATGGAAATTTATTCTGGAATGAACGATTAAGTAATACAATAAAAAAGAGAGACAAATATTCCGCATCAAGAAGTAAAAATATAGCTTCAAGATGGGATAAAAAAGATAAGCCATTATCAAATAAGAAAATAGATAGTATACATATGAATAACATATGTAATACACATGTAATACATATGGAAAATGAAAATAGAATTGAAATTAAAAATAGAAATTTAATCCCTCCATCATTTGAAGATGTTAAAAAGTATTGCGATGAAAGAAAAAACTCTATAAATCCTCAAAAATTTATTGACCATTATTCATCTAATGGATGGATGGTAGGTAAAAATAAAATGAAAAATTGGCAAGCGGCCATAAGAACTTGGGAAGGTAATAGTTTTGAAAATCCATGTAACGTTTCACCGTATGAGAAATTAAACTAATATGCCTGAAATAACAATTCCTATCTGCTTAAACATCGAACGCGCGATTATCGCCTCATTCATGGCATCCTATGATAATTTTCTAAAATACTGCTCTTACATCAAGCCGGAATATTTTTACGATCAGAATCACGAAAAAATTTTCGACTACATGCAATCATCAGGAATTACCGAATTTGTCCTTTTGGGGGATAAATTTCCGGATTTGACCGGTCTTTTGGCGGAAATGACAGAAAATACCGCTTCTCGCGAATCCATAGAACCCCTCATAATTGAACTGAAAGACCGCTGGTATAGGCGCAATCAAATATCTGTGATGAACCAGGCAATTACTACCCTTTCAAGCGATTTTGATTCTACGGCCTTTAAACAGGCTGAAAAAACGATTTCAGACTTATCACTTACCGACAATATTCCGAATAAGCCGGAATCGATCGGTGAGGTAATGCCAAAAATGTTCCATCAATTCAAAACGGTATGTACTGGAGAAGGGATAAAAACCAGCTTAATTGATCTTGATAATATTTTTGGGGTCTTTATGCCGGGAGAATACACAATACTTGCTGCACGCCCTAGTATGGGGAAGACGGCGTTGGCGCTCCAAATTGCTCGTATTGCTTCCAGAAGGGGATTCCCAGTATTAATTTTTTCCCTGGAAACGTCAAAAAATATGATTTGCGGAAGAATTACGTTCGGAGCCGCTCAAAAATCTCTTGAAAGGGCGCTTTCTGGGGATATAAAAGAAATTGCAGCGGCGCAAGATGCGACCCTTCAAATGTGCGATTTGCCTATTTATATCGACACTCCGAGCGAGCCATCGTCGGCGCACATTAAAAGTGTGTCGGAATACTATTATAAAAAGTTTGAAATAGGCTTAATAATAATAGACCATATCGGACTTATTGGAGTGAAGCATGGAAGGACCCGCAACGAGGAGGTGTCAGTATTAAGCAAATCAATAAAAAGGACTTCACTTAAATTAAATATTCCTACCATTGCGCTATGCCAGCTTTCCAGGGCTTGCGAAGGCAGAAAGCCGTCGATACCGATATTGTCTGACCTGCGGGATTCCGGAACCATCGAAGAGGATGCGGATAAGGTTTTATTTATTTATCGCGAAGAACAATATATCCGGGATTCAAACAGAAAAGGAATTGCTGAATTAATCCTTGCAAAAAATAAAAATGGAAAGACTGGGTATGTGGAATGCTGTTTTGAAAAAGAAACTATGACGTTCCGAGATCTTGTCAAGGATGAAAATTATTATAAAAACAAAGAAAAAAAAAATAGGAGTGAATTTTGAATTTAGCAATGATATTCTTATGCGCTAAAAACAAGAGCAAAGAAATGAATAAATGGCAATGCTATGAAATTTTGAAAAAGCAAATTAATAAATTAAAACTTTCTTCCGATGAATACGAAGAAGCTATCAAAAAATTCTCGGAGGTGCTTAAAATATGATTAAAGTAGCGTGTGAAATGGAACCTCATTATGATACTGATAAGGGTAATATTTTAATTAGAAGTCATTTCTATAATGACAATTTAATTGAAATAATTATTGGGGACGAAAAAAGAATTGTTAAGGCAAATGATTTAAAAGCCGCTATTGACAATTGCACAAATACCGCAAAATATTAGTATAATGAAAATATGAAACTATCCGAATTATCAAAACCGAGATTATTAAAACTCCTCAAATAATGGGAACTGGAAAAGAAAACCAATAAAAACGGAGTGGCTTGTTTTGCCGATGGAGTTATTGCGCTTATTAAAGTTAAAATAAAAGAAAATGAAAAAGGTGCCGAATGTCTAAAAAAATTAAATTAAAAGAATTTTTAAATACATCTGGACTCAATGATTGTAATTTTAATATAGAAAGAAAATGCATCAATAAAAAAGTCACTAGAAGACTTGATGATTTTGATTATGATTGGTCAGGAAAAACCAATTGTGTATATAGTCAATTAGGCGTTCATTTATGTGGCTCTTATAAAAAAATTGAGGTGTAATTATGTCTAAACAAAGAGAAATAATTGTTGAGGTTAAGGTAACTCAAAGCCGGGATTGTCCGAACAATAACGGAAACTGTATCTGCGATTTAGATGATGCGGTAATGTGCGATTCGGATGGAACTTATTTGCCTGATGATTGCCCGAAACTGGAAGGAAGATGAAATGAAAATTAAAAAACCGTCTATCGTTGAAATGGAAGGGTGCGGTGAATTGTATTGCAAAAAATTTAATAAAAATTGTCCACATTTGGATAAACATATTGAACGATGGAATTGCGAATTTAAATGCATAAAGACAAATAAAAAATGCAAACCAGCAAAGAAGAAAGCGGGTAAAAAATGAGCGCTGAAAAAATAACCGTTAAAAAAATAACAACCGAATATTTAATCGCGCATGGATATGACGGATTGTGTTACAAGGATTGTGGTTGCCCGATCAATGATTTAATGCCATGTGATACCGTAAGTTGCTACTGTGTTCCGGGACATAAAAAATTACAAAATGATGGTGATTGGATTATTAAAAAGGATTGAAGCTTTTAACAAAGGATGAGCAATGAAAGAAAAAATATTAAATTGGTATATTACCGGTGAAAGGGGGATGTCTTCTGAGTCAATATCGGCTTTTATGGTAGGGTTAAAACCTAAGCATGGATATTCTTATCCTTCAGATCCATCAGATTTTAAGAGGTGTTTGAAATTGTTGATAGCAGTACCAGAAATCAGGCCAAGGCTTAATGAAATGCGTAAAATAGATAAATATTGGAATGCGTTAATTGAGCACTGGAAAGAAGTTGAGGACTGCTTTATGAGTGAGGTTTCGGAATGGTTGACTTCTGAATTTTCTCAAAAAAGCGCCACGATAACATACGCATTAATGAAAAAAATTTATTCAGATGCTGAAAATAAGGAAAAACAAATAAGTACAACAAACGATCAAAAAACCAATATGCCAAAAAATAATAATAAAAATATATGCGACCGTCTTGAAATTTGCGCCGACGAAATGGATGATTTAGGAAGAAAACCTATGTCAGCGACGATAAGGGAAGCTATTGAAGAATTAAACAAACCCGCGATCGCCTAACGAAGAAATGTTTTCACCAAGCCAGGCGTCGGCGTGGGACGTCATCGCGGGACTTTAAATGGGTTGTATGAGCATAATAAATTGCTCGAAATGTGGTAAAGTTGTAGGGAGAAAAGGGAATAAAGATATTTCATATAATGTCGATATTGAAAAATTTTAATGCGGTTATCCAATTTGCGAGAAGTGCTTAAAAGATAAAAAGGGGAAGGGGAAAAATGAGTATCATCTATAGCCCCAAAGGGCGAGCAAAAGAGTATGGGGAATATGCGTTGAATCTGTATGAGACATGCCCGCATTCATGCACCTATTGCAGTTGTCCTGGCACATTGAGAAAATCTCCGGCAGAGTTCTTTCGGCCAGCAAGGGCAAAAAAATATGCCCTTGACAGATTATGCAAAGATTTGGAAACTGAAAAATATATGGGCAAGGAAATATTTTTACACTTCATCGGCGATCCTTTTCCGTCTAAAATTGCATGCAATTCCGACGATGTTACCGCAACAGCGCTTGCATTGCTATATGAAAAAAAATGCCTCGTTTCTATACTAACTAAAGGAGGGACACGAGCCTTTTCCTGTATGCATCAAATACGCAGATTCGGAGGTAGCATCAAGGTCGGCGCAACTCTCACGTTTTATCATCCGGACAAATCGTTGCAATGGGAACCAGGCGCGGCGCTCCCGGAAGACCGTATCACCATGCTTAGAACCTTCCATGAGATAGGTATTACGACATGGGCAAGCATTGAGCCGGTACTAGAGCATCAGGAGTCTATCCGAATCATCATGGAATCCTTGCCATATACCGACCATTACAAAATAGGAAAATTGAACCATGCGAAAAGCGATGTTAATTGGCCAAAATTTTTAAAGCATGTAGTTTATCTAATGCGTGATAACGAGAAATCATTCTACATCAAGAAAGACCTGCAAGTATATGAAAAGTTGTCGGGAGTGATTTTGTCAGAGGAGGAAAAGACAATATGAAAATAAGTATTGTAAAAATTCAAAACGATGACTTATTTATTATTAGTGAAGGAAAAGCTATCGGCAGAGTATCAAACATTGAAAAACTTTTTCAAAGGATTGGAGAAATTACAGGAAACGAAATAGTATTTGAAAAATTTCCTGGAGATTTTCTATTTTGCACTTTGTCTAAAGAAAAGACTGAATTGTGACCAAATGCCCCAACTACAACACTTGTCCGCCTTTCGATAATTGCCCGTACTGGAAGCCGAGAAAGAAACTGAGATATGTTTGCAAATGGATAGAGGGAGAAAAAAGAGATGTTAAAACGAATATGCCTACAGCTAGGAAGCTATCAAAAAAATATTCGCGATAAACACGATGGCCGTAAAAGAATCTCGCAGGCAACTTTTATTTATGAACATCCAAACGGCAATGGTCGAATTTATCATAAAACATTCACCGCTCCGGCGAATACCGATGTGTTGAAATTCTTTGGGATTGCACCTCTCGACATAGACGAAAATGATAGTGGGCTGGTTTATTAATATTTAAGAAAGTAAATAAGTATGCCAAAAAAAACACACTGGACTATAGAACAATTCAAAAATTACATGAAAGACCCAATTCAAGTATATCCGATAAATAAAAGGAATAAAAATGGTTCTTCTGTTCCTGCGTATTTTTGGACAATGAACAATTTGCCTATTCCAAATAACGAATACAAATTTCATCCAACAAGAAAATGGCGTTTCGATTTTTGCTTTCCTGAAAATAAATTAGCTATAGAAATTGAAGGGGGAATATTTTCTAAGGGTCGCCACGTCCGAGGAACAGGATATCTTGAAGACATGAAAAAGTACAACGCAGCTACACTTCTCGGATATCGAATATTGCGTTATCAGCCAAGGGAAATAAATTTTGATGAAATTAAACAGGCGATAGAAAGTAAGGAGGGATAGTGAGCAAACTCAAAGTAGGACAAAAGCTGTATCTGGAAAAAGATGGAAAAATTATCAAGGTTGAAATTGATAAAGTTGGAAGGAAATATTTCACCTTAAAAGATGATTACTCATGGAGAAGGCTTGAAATTGAAAACTTGTTTTGGTGTGATCCTCATTACGGAAGCGATAGGATTCAGCTTTATCTTTCCAAGCAAGAAATACTTGATAATAACGAATGGAGTGAAGTGTTTAATATGTTGCACAATTTTTTTGATCGATACGTTTCTCCAAACGAAATAACACTCGATCAATTAAAAAGAATAGTCTCGATCATTGAGAAAAAATAAATTAAAAATAATTTGCATATTACGCTAAAAAAGTATTATATTAGTATTATTATGAGAAAACAAAAACAAGTGCAAATTCCAGATTCGGTCTGGAAAAGATCAAAACGTGCAGCAATAAAGGCCAATACCACCCGACCCAAATATATTACCAAGGCAATTGAAGACCAGGCGGATAGAGATGGAGTGAAATGAGCTTCACTACTATAAAAATAAACAGTGGCGATCTTTCTTGGTGGAAAGATTGTTGCAAAAAATTTAAAATGTCAAGTAGTGAAGTATTTTCGGAATTCAAGAAAAAAGCAATGGCTAAAAAACAGAATGAGTTTTTTTGTCATTACCAAATGTAAGTAATTATAAAAAGCCATTGTGTGGAAAAAGTATACGAAAAACAATGGCGTACTTTAGGTAGTTGGTGTAAATGCCGCGTTTCTATTATGCAAATAGGCGCGGCAAGGAAAGTAACAATGGGTAATTTTAAAGATAGACAAACATTCGGCACCGGAGCTTATACGCGGTTTGAGCAGATGGAGTTTGCCGCGCAGGAAATCAAGGTGGAAACGCAGCACATCCACCAACACGGCCAGCCTAAAATTGTCAGGGCCTTTTCTAACTGTGAAAATTATTTGCCTATCGAGTGTGAGTCTCACTGGTGTAGGCACTGCGCTAATTATAAACTTCGGCCCCGCCAACTTCAGGCGTAGCCGGTCCGTTAGAGGCAATAACCGTGCGGCCATACAAATAGGCGCGGAAAAATAAAGGAGGTAGCAATGGGTATAGTCAAGTTAATACAGTTCGTTCATCCGCATGGCAGCAAAGAAGAAACATCAATTGAAGTTTCGGACGAAGTTGTCGAACTATCAAAAGGGCAAATATTAACTTGTGAATGTATGCCTCATAATTATTCAAAAGTTATCTTTTATTCCTATCCGGAGGGCGCTGATCCTAACGAAAATCCGGAGGTCGAAGAATGTATGATTGCTGAAAACGGGCCTGGTGAAAATAGCCCTAAGAATACTTTAGAAAAGTTGATCCGTTTAGTGGCTGGTAAAATTTCCGCGCAGAATCAGGAGAACGCACGGTTACAGCCTCTAACAACCGTATGACAAAATACGGGGAAGCGTAGGCGCGGGTGTACCGCACTTCGCCATACTTTCCCGTTGGAGGAAATATGCAAAATGTAAAACAGTTGGTTGTATGGGCAAAAGCCCAAAGTCGGTCGCTTAAAGTGGCCGCATCTAAGTCTCAGATTAATCTTTCAAATATTTACTTTGGTCGTAGTGAGTGGATCGACTTTGAACTTTTGCCGAAACTGGAGGAAATTTTGCATACATCCTCCAACACGCAAAGTACAAAACGAAAAAAGATTTCTAAGGTATAATTTTATTATAGTTTTTCGCTTCGCACATTTGCGGAACGTTGTATGACATATTGTAAACTTTTTGAGATTGTAGGCGGCGCATGAAAATTGCGAGAGTATTCCCACGAAAGACCCGGTTGTCACCTACCGATAGTCTTGCGTATTACGATGTCCCCGGTTGCTTTGACGAGGCCGATGAGGTGCACGTATCTACTCTGTTTACGTGGGATATGGATCGCTCTGATTATCTTGCGGAGCAGTGGCGACACGTCGCGCCCATTAAATTCGGAGGTCCAGCCCACAATCAACCGGGCGCAGTATTCGTGCCTGGAATGTACATTCGTGAAGGTGCGGTAATAACGTCTCGCGGATGCCCTAATCGGTGCTGGTTTTGCTCCGTGTGGCAGCGTGAGCCCGGCCTTTTAGAACTGCCTATTGTGGATGGTACAAACGTTCTTGATGATAACATACTGGCCTGTTCTGAGCGGCATGTTCGCAGTGTTTTTGATATGCTCATGAGGCAGCGCGGGCGGGTGGAGTTTACCGGCGGATTGGAGGCTAAGCGGCTTTTGCCTTGGCATGTAGATCTTCTTTCAAAGTTGCGACCCGCTCAGATGTTTTTCGCATTTGATACGCCCGACGACGAGGAGCCGCTCAGAAAAGTTTCTACGATGCTTAGGTCGGCCGGGTTCACTCGTCAAAGTATGCGGGTGTATTGCCTTATCGGATACCCGCGAGACACCTTCGAAGCGGCAGAAGCGAGACTGCGCCTTTGCGTAGAACTGGGATTTTTCCCTATGGCGATGCTCTGGCGCGACGCGAAGAACAGTGTCGATTCAACGTGGCAGAAATTTCAACGCGAGTGGGCGCGACCCGCGATTATATACCGAAAATGCGCCGCTGAAAATCAAGGTAGTTTACAAAACGTCATACAACAGCGCCATGCTGCAAGGGCTAAAACCACATGCCGGAGGAACCGGCACGTCAGCATAGCGCGGACGTTGGTTGAAATTTACAAATTTTTTATATAGATAGGCCGCGCAATGAAATACGAATGCAGCTGTAAATTTGTTAAGTCTCCATGTGTTATCGAATCAAACATTAATTTGGAGATCGCACCTTCAGGGAATCCACCTTTCTTTTGTGCCTTTGGGTTCTACGGTGAATCACTTTGGAAAGCGCGGCAGGAAATTAAGGAAAATTTGCAAACGTCAACCAACAAACAAAGTACGCCATTGTGTCACAAAGAATGTCCTGCTTATGAAGTGTGTGGATGTTCCGATTTTGGGAAACCTTGCGGAGGCCGAGATTAACGGCGCACTTTGTCAAACGTTGGGGAGAAATTTTAAAAGGTCTTTTATTATATGTCAAATTTAAATAGATACAATATTGCAAATTGTAAATTTCTTTGCTCAACAATACAAGCGTCTCCTTCCGGGGAATTCGTCAAATTTGACGAAATTAAGGAACTTTTAAAACTATCCCCCAACATAGATTATGCGGCGGCGCTTCGAGAAATTGAGCAGGTTTTAGTTCCTGGTCGATACACCATGCGTAGAAAAATAATGTATATCGAGTCAATAATGTCGCGCCTCAATTCGCAGAAAAAAGACCGCGAACTGCGCATAATCTAAGCACGTTATATGCAATTTTGCAAACTTTTAATTGATAGTTTGAGCGCCCTAAGAATGCGGCGCGTCGTGCGCCGCAGAAGCCAAAATTCGGCGGATTGCGTTTACACCCGTCTTGTCCCACCATCGAGCCAAAGACGCGGGCAAGCGGATAGTGCGGCGTTCTGTGGGTTCGTTTTGAGCCAGTGGCTTTCGATGCCCTCTCTGTTCGGGCTTTATTTGGTATGGTTTTGGGTTGGTCATGCTTTAAATATACGCTTTTGTCGGCCAAAAGTCAATAGTTGAAAGAAAAATGAAAAATAATTAAAAAAAGTATTGACAATCGTCTGCTAATTGTGTATATTATAAGTGTAAGCAAAAAATACAACCCAAACAAAGGAGAAGAAAATGGAAAAGATAACAGCAAAACAGATTAAGAATCTTACCGAGTTTAGCGCAACAACTGTAAAAGACAAACACGTCCACGGGTTTGTCTATACAATTGATCATTCACATGGCAATTGCCACAAAATAACCGTTTCTTCTTGGACTGGCTTTATAAGCAAGCACCTGTTCTGTTCAAAAAAAGAAGTTGCGGCTTTTTTAAACGGAATTTTTTCAACCGAAAAATATGAAAACGTTTCTTTCCGGTATATGTGCGCATGAGCAACTATTTTGAAGAAGAAGTAATTGAATCGTGCGGGTCGAAAGATTGCCCGCACATGTCTATGCAGGGCTGTATGTTACCTTATGGATGTATTTGGTATAGTGACGAAGAAAACGAACAAGAAAGAATACAATATGAGCAAAAAAGTAATTTTTTTTGACAATACAGAAAAGCATTCTTGTCCGTTCTATTCTTATCATGACGATATTTCAAGTGCCGATTTTTGCATGTTTCCTACTGTGATGGACGAAATCGAAGAAAATTATTGCGAAGAAAAATGCCCTATTGCAGATTGCACAGTTTGCAAAAAAGGATGCAATGTTTCAGACTGCCAGAATCGTCGCCGCACGTCGTGTGCGTCGCCGGAAGAGGGCGCTCAAAAAAACACTATGGAAATTTGCCATACAGCACCTAACAGCGCCATGCTGCAAGGGCTAAAGCCACATGCCGGAAATACCGGCACGTCAGCATAGCGCAAACGTTATATTCAATTGCTAACCGCTTTTAATTTGTAGGCGGCGCGAAAACCAAGAAAGGACTTTATGAATATTACAGACATCTTACACAAACGGGTATTAGTTGCAGAAAAAACAGGTAGCTACGGCAACTCGTCAAAGGTAACAGAGTTCTTGATTATGGAGATTTCACCATCTCATAACTTTGTCAAGGTACGCGACTTTGATGGGCGTAGATATTGGAGAGCGCGTGCAGACATACAAGTAATTGAGATTTTAGATTCAATCGAAGACGCGCCGCAGAAGCCAGCGGAAGCGGTTGTCAACAGCATATAACAGGCGTAGCTTGCAATGCCCAAAGCGGCACAGCAAGCAAGTACGCCGGACGTTATACGCAATTAGTCAACTTTTAATATTAATAGTTTTTGTCCCAAGACAATAGTTGCCCGTCCTGGGCAACAAAACCGAAGAAAAAGAAAATTAAAAATAAATTAAATAATTGTTGACTTTGGTTGTATTTTGTGGTATATTTAAAGGGTAAGAAAAGAAACCATAAACCTGGAGGAAAAATGATTACAACGATTCGAAAAAACAAAAGCGCAGAAAAATGGCTTGAGAAACGCACTAGTGCAGACAGTGCAAATGGCGAAACAGTCTACACGGTTTGCTGCACAGATGGACATGTGTCGAGCAATAACGAGACTACGGGGCATTATAGCGGTCCAGACAAAAACGCAGCTTTCAGGGCGTATCGTAACCGATAATGATTTTTAAATATCAAACCTGCGGAAACTGCAAAAAAAAATATTGGGCAAAACGGGCTACAAAAAACCCAACTTGTAGCCCAAAATGCAAAACGGAACTGTGGGTTAAAAACAATCGAGAAAAACACAATGCCTATCAACGCAATCGATACAAAAACAGAAGTAATAAAACTCCGAGTTGATTCAGAAATCAAGGAAAAGATCAAAATAATTGCAGGGTCCGAACAACGTACCTTTGCAGGACAGGTACGCTTGGCGTTGCAGGAATGGATTAATCAAAGAGGCGCGTCCTGCGCCAAAACAATACGGGCCAAANAAGAGC
>JGI20214J51650_10001419_pt1 | contig 15172 bp, 16 predicted proteins | sample WetSurMetagenome_FD_51650 | JGI IMG/M metagenome (IMG submission 51650) | reverse complement strand
AACGCCTTGATTGGTAGCCATGGAAATAACATCCCGGACAAACCCATAGCACTGTCCCGAATTACTCCCGCCACATTCACAAAATGCTAAATTGGTAATTTTGTAATCTTTTGTAGCTTGAGGCAAGGCTTCCCACGTCTTTAGTGCTGGTGATTGAGTGCAACCAGAGGCAATCGCCACGGTTGCATTTTTTGCCAATGATTCAGATGATTCCGTGTTGCTATTTACGGAAAAATTACTATTTCCGCATCCCAGAATAACAGCCGACAAAGCAAGAGAAACTAATAGATTGGTTTTCATAACCAATCCTCCTTTAGTTTAGATGGTTTTATTTTCTGACAATAGTAATCAATTTTAAAAAGAACAATACTAAGAAAAAAACAATCTATAATTAACTCGAATCCATTTCGTCTCCTCTGTTAAAATTATACGATTTATTGTTAACTATTAAAAGGGTAGCAAAAAAAAATTATTATTGTCAAATTTTTCAACAAAAAATCCGACTTAATGCCGGATTTTATAAAATGAAGCCACAACAACCATCCCTAACCACTCCTTAGCAAGGAGGGAAAAATTTTATTCTCCTCTCACTTCTTGATATTTTTTATTTAATACATCCCAATTCAAATTCTTGAAAAAATCATTGATGTAAGCCTTGCGGTCAGAACCGTAGTCGATAAAATAGGCGTGCTCATAGCAATCGCAAACCAGAATCGGCTCGGCGCCCCAGACAGCGCCCTGATTATGCACGTCGGCCATATAAATTTTAATTTTTTCAGCTTGACAATCATAAGACAAGACCAGCCAGCCGCGAGCCGCCAGACATGACGCTTTAAAATAGCGTTCAAAATTTTCGTATGATTCCCATTTTTCCTCGATCGCCTTTTTTAATTCGCCGCCAGGAACGCCGTCGCCGCCCAAAGCATCAAAATAATGCTCATGCAAATAAACCGCATTTACCGCAAAAGTTTCCGCATCGCGCAAGGAGCGCAAATCATGATAAGTCGGGTTGACCGTTTCAATATCGCCACCTCCCAAACCATAAACATGTAACTTGTCATGAATCTCGTTGACCTTATTCACGTAACCTTTATAAAGCTTGTTGTAATGAATGTCCAAAGTTTTTTGGGAAATTCCCGTCACTTTGGAAAAATCATACTCCTTTGGTTCTAATTTTTTTGACGTCATAAATTTATTTGGTAGGAACACAATACCTTGCGTTCTGATTGTTGAACGCAAGGTATTGTGTTCCTACGATAATTTATTTTTAAACCAATCGACCGATTTAATAAGAGAGGGGTCAACTTCATTAAGCATCGCCAAATAAAAAGTCAGCCAAGAGCCGAAATTAAGCATCTCAAAAGATTGGATTAATTTTGTTTGGCCGCTTAATTTATGACTGAAAATTTTTATTTTATTTTTTTTAACAATCTCGCGGGTGAGCGCCAGCCGTTTTTCAATCCGCAGATGATACAAGTCGCTTTCCAGAAAAATAAAAATTAAATTATCGCGATTGTCGGCCGGGTTTTTCAAGCCTTCGATCGCATAATGATTCATATCCGGCAAAACCAAATAATCAGCGAAATTTTTGCTGTTCTCGCAGAATTGATTGCGCAAAGCATGCAGATTCCCTTCCAAAAATTCTCCGCCGATCAAAACAGCCTGCCGGCCAAAAATTTCTTGCGCCATTTTCTTGGCTGGATTAAAAAGCTTATTTTTAAGCGCCAATTTTTGATTCGCAATATCCAAAAAATCCGCCGCTTTGCTGATTTCCGCAAAATCTATTTTTAACACGCCGATCTTTTTTAAAATAACTAGTAGAGAAACAACCGCATAGCCCAAGCCCAAGCGCGGCTGGCTGGAAATATTTTTCCCCGCGTCAAAAATAAAACAGGGAAAATTTTCCGCGGCCGCCAACTCGGCTAATTTATTTTCCTCGCCCGCCGAAGTCAGCCCGATTATCTTTGCGCCTCTTTTTTTCGCTTCCGCAAAAGTGCTTAGCGGTTCTTCGGTACTGCCGGAATAAGAAGAAATTATGAATAAAGTATTTTGGTCAACAAAATCCGGAACTTCATAACCGGCCTCTATTATAATTGGAATTTTAAGTTCAGTCTTAAAAACCGAGGCGATGATGCGCGCGCCCAAATTTGATCCGCCCATGCCGGCTAGAACGATTTGTTTTATTTTTTTATCAGCCGAAAAAAATTTAAATTTTTCCGCCTGCTTCAAAGCATCTCTGATTTGCAGAGGCAAAAAGCTGATCGATTCGGCGACGTGCCCAGAATCAAGTTTTTCTATTTGTTTGATATTATTTAGATTCATATTATTCATTATACCATATTGACTTTGCACTGATAATAGGCCAAGATATAAGAAGAATTATTTAAAAAATAAATATCACGTAACAAGTATGTGGCGGCTATAATTTGCTTCGCAATTTTATACTCCCCGTTACGCGTTATGTGCTATGCGTTACGCGGCATGTTCAACTTCCTCCATAATTTTTCACCAGCGCCGATATTATTTTCTTTCGGCTCTTTTCATATTTATTGGTATGGATTATTTATTGTTCTGGGAGTTTTAGCCGCGCTAACCGTCTCGCTTTGGCTAGCCAAAAAATTCGGCCAATCAACGAACAAAATTTTCGATTTGGCATTTTACGCAATTATAGCGGGCATTATCGGCGCGCGGCTTTATCACGTTGCGCTGGAATGGCCGTACTACAGCCAAAATTTGTGGAATATTTTTAAAGTCTGGCAAGGTGGGCTAGCAATTCACGGCGGTTTGATCGGCGGACTTTTGGTTGTGCTTTATTTTTGCTGGAAAGAAAAAATAAATTTCTGGCTTTTGGCAGCCATATTCGCGCCGGGCATTGCTTTGGGTCAGGCGATTGGCCGCTGGGGAAATTATTTCAATCAGGAACTTTTCGGCACTCCGACCGATTTGCCCTGGGGAATTCCGATTGAAATAATCAATCGGCCAATAAATTATATTTCCGCGGAGTTTTTCCATCCGACTTTTATTTATGAATCTTTGGGCGATTTGGCAATATTTTTAATCTTACTTTTTTTAGTTTTAAAATTCTTGAAAAAAGGCTGGAAAAATTATAAAATTATTTTCTTAAGTTATCTGATACTTTACTCTATTTTGCGCTTCAGCCTGGAATTTTTGCGCACCGATACCACCGCTTATGTTTTTGGTTTCCGCTGGCCGCAAATTTTTAGCCTGACCATTATCGCTATCTCAACCATTCTCATCTTTTTGCCAAAAAATATTATATCAAAAATAAAAATTAAATAAAAAACCGTCGGCCATGAACATGAAGCTGACGATTTTTTATTATCTTTTAAACTTCGATAATTATCCTAAATCTTCCGGCTATCATATGCCCAATGAAGGACTGCTTGTCGCTGGCGGCGTCGACAAGTAAGATCGCTTTTGAAGCAATTCTTACTAATCTGGGCAATATGCCGGCGGATAGCTTTCCATCTTTTAATCTGTCGTTCGTCCTCGCCCGGCAAGCGCCGGCCCATGTAATAACGGCAATACCACTGAAACCAGCCGCGCGGATCATCATGATAAATCCAGCCCTTCTTTAGCCAAACCGAAAGCGGCTGGCTAGCATTGACGCCGAAAAAATTCAGTTTCGGATCATGTTTTTCTGGAGAAAGCTTGGCGCGCTTGAACCATGACGCCGGAAATTCCTTCCGGCAATCGGTCATATATTTTCCGCCAAAAACTCCCAGCTCTAACATTTCCTGTGGCGTCAATTCCGGCTTGAATTCCGGATGAAAATTCTTGCCAACCGGCTCGGTCAGTTCATAACGAAAATTTTTCTGCATCTTATCATTAACGACAATGGTTTTCTTACCCATATTATTTCAAATTAAAAACCTCTTCGATTTTTTTATGCAAAGCCTTGGCAACTTCATTAGCCAAGCCAAGCGAAGGATTGTATTTTCCCTGTTCCAAAAAAACAATGGTTTCGCGCCGCACGCCAGCCTTATTAGCCAAATCTTCTTGGGTAAGATTCAATTTTATCCTTAATTCTTTGATATTATTTTTCATAATCGTGTCATTTGCCAGTACGGCAGGGAATTATTTAGAAAAGCTCATTATACTTATAATCGCCAAGACCAAAAATAGTAACAATATTAAAGCGGAAAAAACAAATTTCCTGTCAGCTAACTTTACTCTATTATAATACCAAAAAACCGCCACGCTCAAAAGCATCAAGGTCGCCGTGGAAAAAGCCAAAGTGGAAGCGACAATATAAAAATGCGGATTCTTGTCGGATAAGGAATAAAGCAGGAACATGCTTAAAACGGCCAGCCAGCAATAAACTTGGATGGCAAAAGCGGAAGCCTTGCCGGCAATTGCATAATCGCGCTCATCGATCATAATGTCTTTGACGTGCTTACGAAAATAAATTAAAAGAATCGAGCCGACCAAAAGCAAGGGGCCGGCGAGAAAAAAATTCTTAAAGACGAAAGCCTGGCTGAAAGCGACGGCCAAAACAATAACCGTCACTAATTTAATGGTTTGATACTGCTTAGCAGATAGTTGCATAAGATTGTTAAATTAAAAGTTAATTATTTCTAACTATCTTAATGTTATATTATTCTAACACAGATGTCAAGAGAATAAAAACCCCCTCCCCTTGCTTTGTTTTAAAAATCTTGTTAAATTATATCTTGATATCTTGGCCTAAATCCAAAATCTTAAATCTCAAATCTAAAATCAAATTGCGGGTATCGTATATCGGTATTACCCCAGCTTTCCAAGCTGATGAGAGGGGTTCGACTCCCCTTACCCGCTCACGTAAAACAAAACAGTTCTATCAAGGACTGTTTTGTTTTACGTGAATGTTTTAACAAGGGGAGTCGAACAGGTTGCGAGCGAGACAACGTTAGCGAGGGAACGAGCTAACGGCAGTCGAGCGACGCCAGATGCGACCCAGGGGAGCATTTGGCGGCAACCCCGGACAAAGGAGCGAGGCGCAATCCGGCGCCGAGCGACTGCGGAACTCCCCTTACCCGCTCATAAAAAAAGACAGTCTTGATAGGCTGTCTTTTTTTATAAACAACTATTCAAATACTAATTTAAGCCGAAATCTTTGGCTTGCCAAAATGATTTTTTGCCGATATAATAAAATTATTATTCACTTCATTTCAGTATGAACGAAACGGGAAAAGAGACCGGCAAAACGACGGAAGCGTGGCCGCCGCTTAAACCAAAAAAAAACAAAACCGGCAGAGTAAAAATTTTTTTCTTTACCGCTATTTTTTTATTGATCGGGTTCACGCTCTTTGCCAGCTGTGCCAATGTTCCCGAACAAACAACCTCCTTTATTGATAAAATCCCTTTCTTTGGTCAAATCCGCCATCTGGCCAAAAGTTCCGACCGCCAATTAAAAAACGAAGAAACCGGCCGAGTTAATATTTTGCTTTTAGGCATGGGCGGCAAAGGCCATGACGGCGCTTACCTTACCGACACGATCATGCTCGCCTCGCTGGATGTAAAAAATAAAAAAGTTTCTCTCTTGTCTATTCCGCGAGATTTGTCTATTCCGGTCGAAGGCCAAAGCGATTGGACAAAAATAAATAATATCAACGCTTTTGCCGAAGCTAAAGAAGCCGGCTCGGGCGGCGTGGCCATTTCTCAGGCCGTGAGTGATATCTTAGATATTCCGGTTGATTATTATGTGCGCGCGGATTTTGACGGCTTTAAAAATATTATTGATAAAATCGGCGGCGTTGATGTTAACGTGGCGGATATTCTGGACGATTACAGTTATCCGATTGATGGACAGGAAGACAATCCAGATTATTACGCCCGCTTTGAACATTTACATATTGATAAAGGTTTGCAGCATATGGACGGCAGTTTGGCTTTGAAATTCGCTCGTTCTCGGCACGGCGCCGGCGCGGAAGGGTCGGATTTTGCCCGCGCCCGCCGCCAGCAATTAATCCTTGAAGCGACCAAACAAAAATTAATGACCGCGGGAATTCTTTTGAACCCGGTAAAACTTTCCGAAATCATCGGCGAATTGAATAATCATGTCGATACTAATTTACAAATTTGGGAAATGATAAAAATGTGGTCGATGTTCAAGGGCATCAGCCGAGACGATATTATTAATAAAGTAATCGACAACAGCGCCGACGGCCTGCTTTACCAGACGATTAACGACAAAGGCGCGTATGTGCTTTTGCCGAAGAATGGCGATTTTCAGGAAATAAAATATTTGGCGCAAAATATTTTTACCGTCGTGCCGCCGCAAAAAAAAGCCGAGGTGTCGACGGAAAGCGCGACCTTGGAAATCTTGAACGGCACCTGGGTTAATGGACTCGCTAACCGCGTGGCGATTGATTTAGAAAAATACGGCTTCCAAGTTGTCCGCACTGGCAATTCCAGCCGACAAAATTTTGAAAAATCCGTAATTTACGACTTAACTTTTGGCGAAAAAATAAATTCGCTCACCATTCTCAAAGAAAAAACCAAAGCCTCGGTCACTTTTGATCTGCCGGATTGGCTCAAAACCGACATGGCCGCCGAACTCGCCAAATCCGACAATAAAGAACGACCGGATTTCATTATTGTCTTAGGACAGGACGCGGATAAAACAAATTCGGGAACGGCGAATACACAGTGAAATTTGAAATTGGAAATTAGAAATTGAAAAAATAGGGATTAATTGTCCCTGTTTTTTTAAATAGCGCTGTCTAATTTTCAATTTTAAATTTTCAATTTTCAAATAATTTTTCAATGAACAAATTTTAAAATTCCCCTCTCGGGAGAGGTGGACGCGCCGCACGGACGGGGTTGATTTATTTCCGACATTATTTTCGTCATGCATAAAAAATTATGCCAAACAAAAACCGCAGTCCTAAAACAAGACTGCGGCGAGACCAAAATATTTAATTCTCTTTTTTGTCTTTCACTCTTTCCCAGCTCTTCATTTCTTCATATGTTCCCTTCATCCCCATTTCAAACCCCAACTTATTAAGTTCGGTCTCTTTATCCTTCATCGTTTTAAACTCCGCCCAATCTTTTTCAGAATTCTGTATATTTATTTCATCAATTTCTTTTAATTGCCGTTCCAGGGATTCAATTTGTTATTGCCGTTCCAGGGATTCAATTTGTTTTTGAAGCAGTGCCTTTTTCTCCTCACGCTCATTAAGCTTATCCGTCATTTCAAAGCTTTCGGCCTTATTTGTTTCATACCTGCTCTTTAATCCCTCATATTCTTCTTGTAATTTTTTATAGGCATCTTCTTTGGAGCTGTCAATTGAGCTTTCTAACACTAGCTCGTCTGGCATAGTATCAAGTCCCATATTTTTTTGCCTAAAATTAAATATTCAATATTCAATTTTAGTATTTCTGTTTTAATAATTATACTATCATTTTACACTTCATCTATAAAAAATTTATTTAAAAGGAAGACTCGTATGATTTTATTCTATTATAAAGCTCATAAACATTCTTTGACTTAGAGGCTTGTTCAACAGCATAATCAAAAATTTTTTAGCATTCTCGGGGTTATCGCTGAGCATTATTTTATCTTCATAAACAACATCATTACCTATTCGTTTGAATTCTACTTGTGGCAATTGCAAGACAAAACGCTTGTTCCTGTAGTATGGATTCCATTCTACATTTATATCAATACCGTTAACATTAGTTTTTTCATGATAGTTTTCCTCTATTTCCTTTGTCATTTCTTCTCTCCACTTTTTTTCCGCCTCAGCATTATCTTTTTCCATCTCTTTCACCCTTACATCAACTTCTTCCTTGGTAAGAATTTGACCGTAAAAACTAAAACTATTCTGGTGAATCCCTGCTTCAGACACCAAAAAAAGCCCATTAGGAAGTTCCGTAAACTTAAAATCTTGATTGCCATCATTGTAATATCCTGGAAAATCCTTATTGTCCACAGCTCTTCTTTGCCCGCACCCTTGGCAATTTAAATAATCGTTAATGAGTTGTTTAATATCGTCGGGGATATTTTCGTATTGCTCATTGCCCTTCCTTTCCACAAAATCTTTCGCAAAAAGCTGGAGCTTTTCTAAGTCCGTTTCGTTCATCTCCCCTTCTCTTTTTTTGCTCATTTCCTTCTGCTCTTCCGTCATCATATCTTCCGCCTTGTTAATTTCTTCAAATGAAGGTTTATACTTTTCCATATTATTTCACGTTAATAATTAATTTGCTAAATCTACTTTAATTTTACCTCTACCCTATTAAAAGTCAAGTTAAAAAACGATAAACCTCATATTTTACAGCCTTTTTACTTTTTATTTCTAACTTTCTACTTTTCAGCCTTGCTACTTACCGTTTTCTCCTTTATACTGTAATATATGCCTAAAATACCTAAAAAATTGCCCTTGGTCGTTATCTTTGGCCGGACAAATGTCGGGAAATCCACACTTTTTAACACTTTGGTGGAAAAAAGGCAGGCGATTGTCTCTGATATTGCCGGCACGACTCGCGACAGCAACATGAATATTGTGCGCTGGGGCGGCTTTGCGTTTGAGTTGGTGGATACGGGCGGGATTATCAATCCCAGTCAGGAAGTCCTATTTAAAAAAAAACCCACCCCAACTTCGCTCCGCGGCGGAGCTACGTTGGGCGAGGCCCGTCTCGCGCGACGCGAACCACCCTTGTCCGCCGTAGCTTTAGCGAAGGCGGGCCCGTTGAATGGGGATTTACCAACGACAGTCGATGAGATTAATATAAAAGTTCAGAAGCAGGCAGTTAAATTTCTTAAGGCGGCTGATCTGGTGCTTTTTGTCGTCGACAGCAAAACCGGCATCATGCCTGCCGACCGGCAGATGCTTACCGTGCTCCGAAAAAATTTGACCGGCGAGATTGAGAATAAAATGTTCTTGATCGCCAATAAAGTCGACAGCGGCGCGCAGGCGGCCGAAGCGGCGGAATTTAATAAGCTCGGTCTAGGCGAACCGATTTTAATTTCGGCCGTCACCGGCTCAGGCACGGGCGACCTCTTGGAATTAATTGAAAAATTTCTTAAAAAAAGAAAATTAACGGTCAAAGAAAAAGCCAGAGACGAAAAAGAGGAAGAGGAAAAAATATCCGTCTGCATTTTGGGCAAGCCGAACGTTGGTAAATCTTCGCTTTTGAATTCTTTATTAGGTTATGAAAAGGTGATCGTCTCGCCAGTACCTCACACCACACGCGAGCCGCAAAACACCGAGATAGAATATAAAGACAAAAAAATAATTTTGATCGATACGGCCGGCATTTCTTCACAGGCTCACAAATCCGAAGGTTTGGAAAAATACGGCGTGGAAAAATCTTTGGCCACTTTAAGAAAAGCCGACATCGCGCTTTTGGTTATTGATATTAAAGAAGGCATTACTCATCAGGACGCGAAGTTGGTCGAAGAAATAGTTGAGGCGGGAAAAAGTTTGATCATCATCGCCAATAAATGGGATTTGGTGGAACCGCCGCGCGATACGAAAAAATATACGGAAATCGTCCGCGACAATTTTCCATTTGCCAACTGGGCGCCGATCCAATTCATTTCCGCCCGCACCGGCGAGAAAGTGCAAAAAATCATGGATTTAATTTTGGATTTAGACGCGGCGAGAAAAGTCCAGTTAAGCGCTTCGCAATTGTCGCACTTCCTTTCCAAAATAGTTAAGATTCATCGTCCGGCCAAAGGCAAAGGCACGCGCGCGCCGCATATTTATGAAATCAAACAGGAAAGTTCCAACCCGCCGCGTTTTTCCGTCCGCATCGGCACTGACGACAATCTGCATTTTTCTTATACTCGCTTTATCATCAACCATTTGCGCGAGCAATACGGCTTCCATGGCGTACCGATAAAAATTTGGGTGGAAAATAAGCCGCATGTCCATGGCGAAGCCGGCTTGCCTGGTAAAAAATTCGCCAAGCCCGGACGACCGGCCGCCGTGCCGCGTCGTTTCAGGGCCGCAAGACGGAAATAGCTATCAATGATAAATGATAAAGGATAAATGATAAATTCTATGAATCAACGTGTAGAATTCGACTCCATAACGGTAGGCATGCCTTTTATAAGTGTTAGTTTAAAAATCTTTAATCAAGGAGAAAAAAATATTTTAAGCGAGATAATAATTCGTTCAGCTGATAAACGCTTTTTAACTTCTTGGCAATGCTGTTCAAATTGTACAAAATATGCCATTGATTCATTAATAGATTACAGGAAATTTTTAATTGATAAAAAAGTTGAGTTATCAAAAATAAAATCTGAAAAATTAGTCAAAGTAGTTGATTATATTTTAGAAGAAATAAAGAGCTTTCTTTCGATATCCGAAAAATGCAATCCTGATCATGATTATCGCTTTCTTTCTGAACAACTCGATGTATTAAGAACTAATATCCTTAATACATTTAAAAAACTTTGTAATGACACAAAACTGCCATGCCCAAAAGATTTTTTTAGGATGCTAAAAATAGTTCCAGCCAAACATTACAAAAAAAATTCTACCGTAAAAACTACTAAATAGTAGCGTTAATACCAAACTACCTGCTACATAATACTGCATACTACAATATATGAAAATAATAGTTGGATTAGGCAATCCAGGAACTGAATACGAAAATACGCGCCACAATGCCGGCTTTATGCTGATTGATAAATTAGCGGCCGATGCCGGCGCGACTTGGCAATTTAATAAACGGTTTAAGGCGGAAATAGCCGAAAGCCGCGGCGTTTTTTTTATCAAACCGCAAACTTTTATGAACGAATCAGGCGTCGCCGTCGCCGCCGTGCTTTCTTATTATAAATTATTGCCCAGAACTTTGGGCATCTTAAAAGCCAAAGGCGCCGACCTTTCCCAAATCCTCACCGTCATTCACGACGACCTTGATATTGAATTAGGCAAATACAAAATATCCGTCGATTCCCGCGCGGCCGGCCATAAGGGCGTGCAATCAATCATCAATCATCTTAAAACCAAAAATTTCCAGCGCATCCGTCTGGGCATCAAAAAATCCGCCGGACAAGAAAAAATCCCTACCGACAAATTTGTCCTAACGAAATTCAGTGCGGAAGAAAAAAGAAAAATTGAAGAGGTGATAAATAGTGTAAAGACATAAATTGGTTATTCTAAAAAATATGGTAGAGGCCAGAGCGATAATTTCGGACATCGAAAAAACAAAGAAAAAACTGGAAAATTTGGGAGCAGTTTTTCAGGGTGATTATATTTTTAAAGACATAATTTTTATTACTGATAAAAAAAATTACGATTTACACGATGGTTATTTGCGACTGCGTGTTTATACTAAAAATAATTGGCCGACAAAAAATTATCTTTTAGTCAAAAAACAAAGCAAATCATCTGATATTAGTAAAAATGAAAAAAAGATTTTAAAAAAAGAATTTGATAGCGAAAATGAAGCCTTAAATTTCATTAATACCGAATTTTATGACGAATTCAAGCGAGATTTTGAATATTCCCGAAAAGGCTGGCAATACAAATTGGAAAATAGCCGTATTTTTATTGAAGACATTGAAAATTTTAAACCAACCATTGAAATTGAGGGTGAAGCAGAACAAAAATTAGAATTACTTTTTAAAAAAATTGGCATAGTAGAAAAATTAAATAAATCAATACCGGAAATCATGGCGCGACAAAAATAACACACCCCGTCTACCCTTCGGGCGTCCACCCCTTTTGATAGAGGGAATTAAAAAAACCGGCCACTAGCCGGATTTATTTTCCTTAATTTTTAATTTTGAGATTTTAATTTTTAATTATTTCCTGCCGCCCAAAATTCTGCTCGAAAGCAAAGTTGCCTTTTTTAAAGTAATGCCGGACCAAGGAGGGGCGGTCCAACAAAACTACTTTCAAGCAGAATTCTAAGCGCCAGTCATTTCTAAGTTGGCGTAAAATTTATGTTATAATAATAACGTTCGCTTTGCCGCTCACTTTACGCCAGATGAATGAACAAGGAGGAAGCATCCATGAGACGATAAAACAAGCGACAAACCAAACGCTATAAAATTTTCAAAATATCTTCAAGTGTTGTTTCATATTACCATAGTAAAAAATCCCGTCAAGAGCTATTGTTTTGTGGTATAATACATATTAATATTAGCCAAAATTTATGCAAAATACGGACAAAGATTTTTTAGTCGCTTTCAGTTATTTTCGCAAATTCGGACCGGTCGCTTTGAAAAAAATAAAAAATTATTTTCCTTCTTGGTCGGCGGCTTTCAACGCGCCGACGCAAGAAATAATTAACGCGGGTATCGAGGAAAAAATCGCGCTGGAATTCTCGCAAGCAAAAATTAATTTAATTCCGGAAAAAATCAAGGAAGATTTGGCGCAAGAAAATATCAAAACCGTTTCCATTGAAGAAGACGAATACCCGGAGCTCTTAAAAGAAATATTTTATCCGCCATTTTTATTATTTTACAAAGGCGATTTGCAAATTAACGGCAAAAAAACTTTGGCCGTAGTTGGCGCGCGCAAATGCACTTATTACGGCCAGCAGGCGATTGAAAAATTAATTCCGCCGCTAGTGAAAAATAAAATTATTATCGCGAGCGGCTTGGCCATCGGCATTGATTCGCTGGCGCAGATGGAAACTGTCAAAGCCGGCGGACGAACTATTGCCGTGCTTGGCACGGGAATTGATAAAAACAGTCTTTATCCAGCGCAAAATTTTCGCTTGGCCGAAGAAATAATTGCGAAAGGCGGAGCCGTTGTTTCCGAATTTCCGCCCGGCACACCGCCATTGCGACAAAACTTTCCGCAAAGAAACAGAATAATCGCCGGTTTAGCCCGCGCAACCTTAGTTGTTGAGGCCAATCAAAAGTCAGGCTCGCTCATCACCGCGCGCTTTGCTTTGGAAGAAGGACGCGAAGTAATGGCTGTGCCGGGAAATATCTTTTCGCCCGCCTCGGAAGGGCCAAATGCTTTAATAAAATCGGGCGCAAAACCGATTTTTACCGCTGATGATATCTTGGAGTCTTTTGGCGTTTTTACGGAAAAAATAGCAGAGGAAACCAGCAAAGATTTTTCCCAATTTAATATTAATGAACGCAAAATCTTAAAGCATTTGTCCTGCGAACCGACGCTGCTTGATGAGCTCGCGCATTTGACAAAACTTGACATGAAGATTATAAATAGTACACTGACTATATTGGAAATCAAAAAAGCCGTGAAGAATGTAGGAGGTGGGAATTATATTTTAATATAATGCGAATGATGCGAATTTGAAACGAATGCCGCTAATTAATGCTAATAATTTCACACAAACTATTATTCGCATTAATTAGCGGCATTCGCACCCATTCACGGATTAGCATTATATCTTTTTATGGACTTAATAATAGTCGAATCACCAACCAAGGCCAAAACTATTACGAAATTCCTAGGCAAAGGATATGAGGTTGAATCTTCCTATGGCCATGTCCGCGATCTGCCTAAAAGCAAGATCGGTATTGATATTGCCAATAACTTTGAACCGGTTTACGAAGTAACAGCGACGGCGCAAAAAAATGTGACCAAGCTAAAGAAATTGGCAGCCAAGGCTGACAAGGTCATACTCGCGACCGATGAAGACCGCGAAGGAGAAGCGATTGCCTGGCACTTGCTGGAAGCTTTGAATATTCCGGAAAGCAAAACCGAGCGCATCGCTTTTCATGAAATCACTAAAGGCGCGATTGAGGAAGCTTTAAAAAATCCCCGCGAAATAGATAATAATTTAGTTGATGCCCAGCAAGCCCGCCGCGTTCTTGATAGATTAGTCGGCTATGAACTCTCTCCCTTTCTTTGGAAAAAAGTCGCCCGCGGCTTATCCGCCGGCCGCGTGCAATCAGTCGCGATGCGTTTAATCGTTGAAAAAGAACGAGAAATTTTAGCTTTTAAACCGGAAGAATATTGGGATATTTTGGGCAAATTCTTAACGGCCAAAAATGAAAGCTTTGAAGCCACGCTGAATAAAATCGACGGCAAGACTATAGAAAAACTCGGCATTAAAAACAAAGAAGAGGCTGATAAAATTTTAGCTGATTTGAATAATGCCAAATATGTTGTTGCCGACGTGGAACAAAAGCAAAGCAAAAAAAATCCGCCCGCGCCATTTACCACCTCAACCTTACAGCAAGGCGCCAACTCAATCTTAGGATTTTCCGCCAAGCAAACGATGATGCTCGCGCAACGATTATACGAAGGCGTGGAAATATCCGGCGAAGGCCAAGTTGGTTTGATCACTTATATGAGAACCGACTCGCTGAATTTGTCGCAAAAATTTCTCGACGACTCGAAAAAATATATTCAGGATAATTTTGATAAAAAATATCAAATTGCCGAGCCGCGCAAATTCAAAACCAAAAGCAAGGGCGCGCAAGAAGCACACGAAGCTATTCGTCCGACCGAAGCCAGCCGCAATCCGGAATCTCTTAAAGATTCCCTTGAACCTAACCAATATAAATTGTATAAATTGATCTGGCAACGCGCCATGGCCTCACAGATGCCGGAGGCAATCGTCAATAACGCCTCTATTAATGTTGACGCGCAAAACACGCCCTATCAATTCCGCGCCACCGGCCAAACCTTGGTTTTTGACGGTTATTTAAAACTTTATCCGGAAAAAATATCTGACAATGTCCTGCCGGTTGTCGCCCCCAAAGAAGAAGTAAAACTGGAAAATCTAAACGGCGAACAGCATTTTACCAAGCCGCCGGCCCGCTATTCCGACGCGACTTTGGTTAAGCAATTGGAAGAATACGGAATCGGCCGCCCATCAACTTACGCGCCGACTATTAACACAATCATTGAACGTAATTACGTGGATCGCGATGACGCGAAAAAATTATTCCCCACGCCGATCGCTTTTACGGTTAATGATTTATTAGTTGAACATTTTCCGCAAATCGTTGATTTCAAATTCACCGCCGAGATGGAAAATAATTTGGACGAAATTGCCGAAGGCGAAAAAAAATGGCAGCCGGTCATTGCCGATTTTTACAAACCCTTCCACGAAAATTTAACCGTTAAATACGAGGAAGTTGATAAAAATAAAATTATGCCTGAAGAAAAATCCGACGTCGTCTGCGACAAATGCGGCGAGCCGATGATTATTAAAACCGGCCGCTATGGCAAATTTTTAGCCTGCTCCGGTTATCCCAAATGCAAGAATATCAAATCGATGGACA
>JGI20214J51650_10001418_pt1 | contig 15186 bp, 17 predicted proteins | sample WetSurMetagenome_FD_51650 | JGI IMG/M metagenome (IMG submission 51650) | reverse complement strand
ATATGATAGAAATCGGCGTTATTGATAATATTTCTGGCCTCCAGATAATCCTCGCGTTTGCCGTCCGATAAAATGAGGTCTTTATCGTAAGACAGGTAATCTCCCTGCAGGATAATCAGGCGCGATTTATGGATCGTATATTTATTGATGAGTCTCGAAAGAAGCGAGAGCTGCCCGGCGATATTAAAATCGGCCACGATAGCAATATTGAGTCCGGTCTTTTTATGCCTGAGTTCTTCGGGGATTTGCTTCATAAAAAGATCGGTAGACTCGGCTTCGGATTTTCTCTTGAGCAGAAGCTTCTGACCGGTTTTCGGCGGCGATGGCACAAAGGTTGGATCGGCGGGAGCCTTGCTCACAACTTTTTTGTCCAGTTCTGAATCTCTGACGACTTCCTGCACCTCGGAATTATTCGAAGCCGACTCCATGATCTTNTTAATCCATGTCAGAGCCTCTGAATAAGCGCCGCTTTCCCAGCAGATATCGACCAGATTTAAGAGCGCGTTTTTAAACAGGGGATTGGCCTCGAGGGCTTTTATGAAATGACCCTTAGCCAGCAGGGTTTTTCCCTGAGAATGATAAATAACCCCCAAATCGTTATGGGCGGCAGGATCTTTAGGATTTATCTTTATGGCATTAAGGAATGACTCGATAGCATCGGATTGCCTGTCAAGACGGCAATAGACAAGCCCGAGATTGTAATGAGCATCCGCGAATTCCGAATCGCGAGTTATGGTCTGCTTCAGCAGCTTTTCGGCCTCGACATAATTTTCCTGGGATGCCTGAATAGTGGCTAAAGCATTATATAGTGAGGGATCGCCATCGCCGGAATCGATCAAGTCTCGGATAAGTCTCTCGGCCTGGACAAAGTCCCCACGTCCCAGAAAATCATCTATGGCTTCCCTGCTATGTTGTTGGCGATTGTTCGTTTCTGCTGTGCTGATCATTAAGCTGCCTCTTTATCGGAAAAATGTTAATTCCCTCTGGTATTGCGCCAATCTCAGGAATGGACAGGCGACAGTTTACTTTCGAGATCCCTGAATATGGAATGTTTGGTGGTATAATTACTGTCTCCAAGCACGAGTTGGGCGGCTTGCATATTCAGGCTATTGATTATAATCGGCCCCTGAAGATTGGCTGACATTTTATCGGGCTGCCCGTTGGGGATAGTAACCAGCACCAGAGTGTTGATATTCTTGACATCGTTAGCGCCTAACAAAGCAATATCCTTGGGATTGACCTCGATAATGTAATCCGCCATGAAGAAGAGCGGGTCAATCGCGAGAAACGCAAGGTTGGGATCATCGAGCGATTGCAGCCATTTGAAGGGTTCCTGTCCCTTGATTGAAATGATGACAAATCGCTTGTAATCATCGAACCCCAGCAGGCTCCTGACCATCCAGATAATCTCTGATTTTTTGTAGGCAACTCTTCCAAATCTACTTGTTTCGATAAACATACTTTTCCCCTAGCTTAGGAAATCTATTAAAGATGGTTGTAGCATTCTGGCGGCTGATGCCAACGCAGATTGGTAGACCGACTCGGCCGCAGCCATATCGGTGATAACCCTGGTGATATCGGCGTCTTCGACATGAGATAATTGACTGGTAACCTGAACTTCAAAAGATAACAATCTCGTCTCAGCAACTTCGGCGCGGTTTACTCTGGCACCTACATCGGAACGTTCTACAAGCACCCTGTTGAGAGCGCCATCGAATGTCTCGAGGGCGAGATTTAATTCTTCGGGGCTGTTTCTTTCCAGAGCTCGTCTNGCGATCATCATGTTGCCGAGTAAATCAGGGGAGCCGAAGATTCCAAGGTCTTTGGCAGTCCGTCCCTGATCCGCCTCAATGACCTGTAATGAGCGGCCTTCGACAGTGGAACGGATTGTAATACCAGTATGCTGATCGTTGATTGCGGCTTCGACATCGATACCCGCCGAGTTGATAAGTCGGATAACATCCATAACCGTGGCCGCGGGATCGTTGGCCAGCGGCGCCAGATCGACATCCTGAAAATCAAGGCCGTTTATTATCCTTATTTTGCCGAGAGGAAAGCCATGCCCGTTATTAAGCGATGTGAGCAATGTAAAATAATCGATATTAGGCGCGAGGTCCCGGCCATCGATAAAATTGAATTCGGTGCCCTCGAGCAATCCCAGTTGTTGTGCAGTATTCTGGCCGGCGGCATTCTCAACCACCTGGATATGATATGGTTTGACATCTTCCCCGACAAAACTGCCGCGGACATCGCCAATTAATCCGAGATTGGCGGCCGTATGAGTACCATCGCTGGCTTCGGAGATGTTTATATCCAAAGAAATGACATTATTATCGGTTATGACCAGGCTGTTGTTTTCGGGATCGATCGAGGCCACTACGCCATTGATACCTCCGGCCGCAAGCTGAGTATTGATAGCATCCAAAACATCACCGACATCGGTAGCCGCGGAGATATCGACATCGACCACGGTCCCGCCGCCGGTTGTAAAACGGATCAAGCCCGGAGTTCGGTCGACCCCCTGTCCCATATTAAGCAGACCAAGAGGAGTGTCTGCAGTTATGTGATTTACCGATGTATCGGTCAGGGTAAAACTGGCTCCGGATTCACTAATTCCCGCGGTCAGGTTGGGGATTCCCGCAGTATCTATAGCATTCAAAATGTCCTGAACATTTTCCGCGCCGGAAACATCGACAGAATATTCACCATTCACGGTTCTAATTCTGAAAATACCGGCTCCCAGATCGACGCCATCGCCGCCGTGCAGATAGGACAGCCATAGATTTGGCTGTAATCCGGCATGCAAATTAGTACCGTCACCAAGCGTGCGCACCGCTGATGTCAGAAAATCGCCGCCTAACGCGTTAATTTTTAAAAACGACGACGGTTCGGATTCCAGAGAAATACGAGTTGAGTCGCCCTGATACATAGCGCCAATGGAATTGACACGGATGGGCTGTAAATTCGTTCTTGAACCCGAGAAAATATAATTACCTTCAACCTGGGCGTTGGCGGCATCGATCATCTGCTGGAATATCTCTTCCATTTCGGTCGCCGATGACATCCGGGCGCTGGAATCGTAGGTATCGTTAGCCATCTGGACTACAAGTTCTTTAGCCGATGACACCATATCGGAGATATTTCCGAGATTTTGATCCGAAACTGACAGCCAGGATTTCGCCTGCTGAATATTTTTATTGAACTGGGTGATCGAGGCTAAGGTAGTACGATAACTCAGATCTTTGGTGATACCAATAGGATCATCCGAGGGACGGTTTATCCGTCGGCCGGAGCTGGCCTGGGTCTGTATATCCAGATATCTATCCTGAGAGCGAAATAGATTGCTCGTCACGGTATTCAACATCATCTTGTTGGTGACACGCATAATCAATTCTCCAGGGTGTTAAGTTTTGAGTTTCCGGCAGAGACGGCCGGCGACAAAATTCGGCCATAACTTGTACTGACCGTCTCGGGCTTAAAATGCCAGGCAAAGTATCCGGTCATGGTGGCGGTTTTTTCCATCACTGGAAAGATTTCCGCCTTGCGTTGATTGGGGTTTGCCGTCTGATTCATCATTGCTTCTTGTTCTTGCTTGCCTTGATAATTCTGGCTAATTCCTGCAGATCTTCTTTTAGCGACATCGAGGCTTTGACGTTTTCAAGCTGAATCTTCTTGAAAATTTCCTCTCTGTAGACGCTTACCTTTTCCGGGGCGGTTATCCCCAGCTTGACCTGCTTTCCCTGGATTCCCAGGACCGTGATCTTGATTTCCTCACCGATTGCGATCGTCTCGCCGGTTTTTCTTGTCAGGATTAACACATTCGCTCCCTGCTCATGGTTTTATCCTCATGCCTATGCGCCCATGCGGTTGATGATGGTATCCAACGCTTCATCCATAGCGGTGATTACCTTGGCGGCGGCCGAATAAGCATGCTGTTGTTCGATCATCGTAGCCATCTCTTCATCGAGTGAAACGCCTTCGAGAGATTGACGGGAATTGTCAATTTGAGTAACCAGCGCCTGCTGGTTCTTCAGGAGCGCTTCGGCTTCCCGGGATTTGATGCCTACATCACCTATAATTGAATTGTAATAATCGTTGAAAGTGGCCTGCGCGCCGTCGAGCCGAAGCGAATTTCGAAGCCCGGCAATATTCAACGCATTGGCGTTATTGCCAGATTCGGCAGTACTTCCGGCCGCGATATAATTAACATCCTGCGTGATAAGAAAATCGAGATCGATATCTGCGGCTCCGGTAGTTTCGGAGTTGAAGAAATTAACTCCTGTCGATCCTCTGGAACCATAACCGGCGCTATGAACTCCGTTAACTGCTTTTGCCAATTCTCTGGCAAGATTATCAAGTTCGGCCTGCTTACCGGTTACATTTTTATCTCGCATCTCGATTAATCCCTCGAGGCGACCACCGGCGTTTTTAAGATCGATGCCCGTTCCCTTAAATTGAACTTTATGAAGATAGCTGTTGCTTTTGCCCTCGACTTTTGTGACCAGACTGATATGGGAATTACCTTCGACTAAAGCCATAGAACCCAGGAGGACTGTCATTGAGCCGCCGGATTGTTCGATGACGCTGACATCAACATATTCCGAGAGCTGATCCACCAGATAATCGCGTCTATCGCGAAGATCGTTGGCCGGATTACCCGACAATTCCGACGTTGAAATCGACTGGTTAACATTGGCGATCTGCGCGGCGATATTATTTATTTCCTCCGTCATTTTCGTGATATCGGAGTCGAGCGAAGATTTGAGATCATCCATTTGCGATGAAATATGATGAAATGAATTGACAAGCAACGTGCCCTGTTCGCGTACGGCGATTCTGGCAGCCTCGCTTTGAGGGTTGTTGGCAAGATCCTGCCANGAATTCCAGAATTGATCCAAGACCGCGGAAAAGCCTGTGTCTTCCGGTTCACTGAATATCGATTCAACCTGGCTCCACGATTCACTGAGAAGGCTCCATTTGCCCATCTTCTGGGTTTCGCCCCGCATCTGTTGATCGAGGAAGAGCGACCTGATTCGCCGAATATTAGAAATTTCAACACCCGTACCGACACTTCCGAAAGGCATNGTAAGAGGCAGATTGCTCGAAAGAATCGCCTGTTGACGCGTATAGCCGGGAGTATTGACATTGGCGATATTGTGGCCAGTGATATTCAGCGATAGCTGTTGAGCTAAAAGCGCCCTTTTCCCTATTTCGAGTCCTACAGTTGCGCCGTACATATTAAATTGTCCTTGATATCAAGGTTTTCTGATGCAGAGAATCCCGTTTGGCGGCCGATGGATTATTGTAGGTCACCTGAGGATTATTAATCTCGTGAATGTACTGCATCGTATTAGCTATCATTTGCATCGAATTTGCGATTAAGAGTTCATTCCTCGTGCTCTGTTCTTTAATTTTGGAATGAACGTCGAGAAGGGTTTCTTTCAGTTTTTCCAACTCGTCGAATTGCGGGCCTTTGAACTTCTCGAGAATTCTAGCGAGCGTATCCTGTCCCGGTTTGAGAGCGCCGAGTCGCTGGAGACGATTCATTACTCTGGCGCGGCCGCTTTCGAGATCAGCGGCCTCTTGCGCCAGATGATTAATCAGGTCGGTAGTCGTCTTGACAGATTTGACATCGTTATTCATGAGATAGCGTTGTTGCTCAGTCAGGAGTTCCAGATACTTCTGATAGACTTCCTGCTCCCTGCTAAGTATTTCGGCTAATTCTCTGATTTCAGCATCCATAAAATTCTCAAGCTTCCGGGCTTAACCGCCCTCGTTTTCTTCGGTGTAGGTCGCCATTACTTTTTTTACATAATCGCGGGTCTCCTTATACGGAGGAATCCCGTTGAACTTCTCTACGGCGCCGGGCCCGGCATTATAGGAGGCCAGCGCTTTGTCTATTTCGCCGTCGAAACGGTCCAGTAACTGAGAAAGGTATTTTGCCCCTCCCATAATATTTTCCACAGGATCGAAAGGATTAACCACTCCCATCATGGTCGCGGTTGAATCTATAAGCTGCATCAAACCTTTGGCCCCATCGGGTGAAACCGCCTGAGGGTTGCCGTTGGATTCATGCTTTATCACTGCCTTGAGCAGCGCCGGATTGAGGCCGAACTTATCAGCGGCTGCGGTGATAAGATCTTCGAATTTGGCGAAAATAGTCGAACCGGCGCTTGCCNCAGGTTTCGCATCGGCTGTTTTATCGGGCATAGGTCCGATAAGTTCGGTAGCAGTATTATCCGGTTTTACGACTTCCTTTATTAATTCGACTTTATTATCGCTCTTGGCTGCCTGCTTCTGCGGCTCGGGGGGCACGGCAATTTTGGGCTCGGTGCTGGTGTTTGCTTTCGGTTGTATGACAGAAGCGGGACTTTTACGTTGAATTTCAGCCTTCTTGCTTTCCACAAGAGGGGCGTATTCCTTAAAGAGGATATCACCGATTTTCATCTGACCTGATGCCGCGAGTTCATCGGCAAGTTTCATATCGAACATTTCGGTATAGATTTCGGTACCGAGGCCTTCACCGAAAAGATCAGATTTCTCCGTCGCTTTTCTCATGCTTTTCAGCATATATGAAACGAAAATAGACTCAAAATCGCGGCAGGCTTTCCTGAGCCTGATTATCTCCGGATTCTGATCCTTGGCCGAGTTCGCCGATTTAGTCTCGGTATTAGGCGGCTTGTTGATCAGGGCTGCGATATTTGAGTTTGTAATCTTCATTACATTATCACCAATTCCGCTCTCAAAGCCCCGGCGGCCTTGAGCGCCTGGAAGATCGCGATGATATCTCGCGGAGTGGCGCCGATATCATTCAACGCTCCCGCCAGATCGCCGATACTGGTCTGTTCCTTCATATTGATNATTCTGGCCGGCTCATTCCTGGCGGTGATCTCAGAGTCCTTTGTTAACACGGTTTGCCCGCCTGAGAACGGTTCCGGCTGCGAGACTTGCGGAGTCGCCTTAATTTCGATTTTGAGACTTCCATGAGCCAGGGCAATTGCCGAAATGGTGACATGTTCACCGGCTACAATCGTTCCGGTTTTCTCGTTTATGATAACCTTGGCGACTACATCGGGGACAATCTCCATTGTTTCGATTTTGGAGATGAAATCCACAATTCCGCCGTGGATGCGATATGACTCCGGTACTTTAATCTGAATATTGCCTTCATCGATAGGCTGGGCGGTACCGTTTCCCATAGAGATATTAATTCTTTCAGCCAGGCGATGGCTGGTTGTGAAATCGGGAGTAAGTAATCTGGCAGTGAACTCCTCGGGGACAGAATCCTCTCCAGCCTGTTTTTCGACAATGGCTCCATTGGGAACCTGCCCGACAAGAGCGTAATTTTCGGTAATTTTATCGCCGCCGCCGCTTTGGACATTAAAACCGCCTATTGAGATCGGTCCCTGCGCCGTAGCGTAAATGACGCCATCGAGGCCGGAGAGCGGTGTAACCAGGAGCATTCCGCCCTGCAGTGAACTGGCGTCGCCGAGAGATGAGACCGTGCAATCGACTTTAGAGCCCGGTCTGGTAAAGGGAGATAAGCGCGAGGTTACCATTACCGATGCAATATTTTTTACTTTTACCTCATCGGCTGAAATGGTCACTCCCATACGCTCCATCATATTGGCCAGCGATTGGGCCGTGAACTTGGCGCTCTTGGAATCGCCCGTGCCATCGAGACCGATAACCAAACCGTAGCCGATAATCTGAACATCGGCGTTCAGTTGAAATGATGAGATATCCTTAATACGAACCGCCTGAGCTTCTACTCCGCTCAAGAGAAAGGATATCGCTAATGCTGCCAGTACGAGTTTTTTCATACTAAAATATCCAGTTAAAGAAACGTGCCAGGAATCCCGGACGGGAACCGTCATGGGTCTGGCCCTTACCTTTGAATGACACCTGAGCATCGCCTATCTGAAAAGAATAAATCGAATTTGTGGGGGAGATATCGCGCTGCCTTATAATACCCGAAAGAAACATTGTCTCTTTATCGGCATTGACATCGATAACCCGGCTGCCCTCGATAACGAGATCNCCNTTATCGTTGACCGCGATAACCTTGACAGTCATCTTGGCGCGGATACTCCCGGATTTTTGAACCTGGCCTTCGCCATCGAACTCATTGGAGTTTTCCCCCGACACTCCCCAAAGCGGGATAAAATCGAATGGCCCGGCGCCGGGTCCGCCGCCAGCCTCTACCTTATGATCTTTCTTAGTGGATGTTTTTGCGGCGTTGGATGCCTTGGCGTCCTCAACAATTAATACCGTNATGAGATCGCCGATATTATGCGCTTTGATATCCGAAAAGAGCGAACGGCTCTTAGCCTCGTTAAATTGCACGGCGTGCGAGATAGCCGAGAGGCACAAGAACGATATCAGCGCCATGATTTTTATCTTCAAAACCCCTCCTTATCGCCTATGGTAACTGTAGAGTTGTCCACTATGACGGCGGTAATGATTTTTCTCGAAAGCGTATTGGTGACTTTGATACGGTCACCGACAGAGCCGCTTTCCCTGACTACTCCATCAGCCGTAAGGGATAGAGGGCCATGGGAATATTTAATGATTACATTATCCCCCACATTCATAGTTGGAGGAGTCATTATCATCGAATTTGACAATAATCTTCCAGCTGGCAGATAATGCGATGCCACCATTCCATTGGTTTGAGCCATATCCCACAANGGCTGCTCACCCGCGCAGGCGACATCCCGCGATTGAAATGTGACATTGTCCGCGGTTATGGGTTCGTTGGCTCTGATTATTCTCGATGTCACCAGTACCGGCCTGATAATTCCAATTTTGACACTAACATTTTTGCGGTCGATTAGCTTGCTATCGGAATAAAACGANAGTTTGGCGACAACCAGNCCCTGGGGCACATCCTTGCCNAAACCATCNACCGCGACACTATCATACCCNGAGTTAGCCGCGATGTTAACCGCGGCGGCATCGCAAATGTACTGGCCGCTCTGGAGAGGGTAATATTGCTCCAGATATCGTATGATTTCGCGCTGGACATCGCCGGCGCTAAGTGAAATCAGGAGAAGCGGCCAGAGAAAGTGACGCATACTACCTCTTCAAATTACTCGCCAATTGAGACATCTCATCCGATGTCTGAATGGCNTTTGAGTTTATCTCGTAGGCGCGTTGAGCCATGATCATATTGACCATTTCCTCGACAACCTCGACATTGGACATNTCCAGATATCCCTGATTGGTNCTTCCAAATCCTTCAAGCGATGGCGTGCCCAAAATTGGCGAGCCTGAGGCGTTGCTGGCAACTAACAAATTGTGGCCAATAGCTTCCATACCCGCCGGATTTATGAATTTGGCAAGTTCTATCTGGCCCACTTCCTGCGGATCGGCGCTGCCGGCTACTCTCGCCGACACCAGACCATCGGCGGTAATGGAGATACTATTGGAGTTTTCGGGGATAGTAATCCCGGGTTGAAGATAGAAGCCATCAGTTGTGACAAGTTGACCATCGGCTGACATCTTAAAGGAACCATCTCTGGTATAAGCTATTTCGCCGCTGGGCAACAAAACCTGAAAGAATCCGTCTCCCTCGATTGAGACATCGAGCGGATTCCCGGTCTGTTGAAGATTGCCTTCCGTATAAAATCTCTGCGTTGCCACCGGCGATGTACCGTAGCCGACATCGAGACCTACCGGCACTTTGCTGGCGCCGGGAGTCTCCGCGCCGCTGCTACGCAGCTTGGTATAGAGAACATCCTGAAATTCGACTTTCGCTTTTTTATAACCTGTGGTGTTGACATTGGCCAGGTTGTTGGCGATGGTGTCGACATTAAGCTGCTGAGCATACATGCCCGAGGCAGCGGTTCGCATGGCTTTTATCATATAATCTCCTTAAATTCGTCCCAATTCGGTTACTGCTTTTTCCAGAGTCTCATCCTGCGACTGGATAGCCTTTTGCCCCGCTTCATAGGCGCGGAACGAAGCCAGCATATCGACCATGACGCCGATAACATTAACATTAGATTTTTCCAGGTACCCCTGCCTTATTTTGCAGTCCAACGCGGCTTTTGGCACGATATCGGAATTTGCAGGCGCGAAATAACCGCCATCGGTTTTGGTCAGCTTATAAGGTTTGTCGAAATCGACAACTTTGAGCTTTGCGATATTGGCGCCATCGACAGAAATATTGCCGTCAGCGTCGATCGCGATATCGTTGCCGATTACCGGAATCGGCCCGGAATCGGAAAGCACGGGGTTACCGTGGCTATCTATAAGGATACCTTGCGCCGAAACGGAAAAATTACCGGCGCGTGTATACTTTTCGCCAGATTCGGTTTCAATCGCGAAGAATCCGCTGCCTTCGAGCGCGACATCTTTGCTGCCATCGGTACGCTCCAGGGAGCCCTGCTCGAANTCGGTATAAATACCGTCGACCATGGGCTTTTCCCACGGTTCACCNGTCAGAGTTAAATCCTCCGAGGCGTTATCGAGAACTTGCATAAAGACATCATCACTCTTAAAGCCGGTGGTATTGACATTCGCCATATTATTGGAGAATATCTCCTGCTTGAGCATCCTCGGCAGCATGCCTGAGGCCGATGTGTAAATTCCCTTAATCATCTTTCGTTCCTTCTTCGATATAGCAACCAACCGTCTCATAGCAATTCCTATGCCTCGTAATCCAATGAGAATATTCCGGGCGCCTTATTTCTAATCTATTCGGCCCGAGGTTTGTATCTGATTAAATATTATCGAGTTACGGAGAATCTTTGGAGTTGCAGATTATTTATTTTTTTACTGAAAAATAATCGATGGGATTTGTTCTTTTAAATTTCGGGAAAGAATTTCCATGTGATATTGAAGGTTTTTCCGCATCCTAAAATTTTCTATCGCAAAAAAATAGGCTTCAAACCGGCGCATTCCGGCGTGAAGCCCATAGCCTCTTCATTAATAGAAACTACTAAAGTTGATCATCGAGTAAGACCTGGTCTTTGTATTTCTCAGCGTTACGCGATGACAGCAGACGCCAGTAGGCTCTCTCTACAATTAATGAAATTTCCTGGCTCTTGAATGGCTTTGTAAGATATTCATCGGCGCCATTAAGCAACGCTTCTTTTACCGTGTAAGCCTCGCCATATCCGGTCATCATAATAACCGCCATATCCGGGAAATTTTGTTTCGCATGCCTGAGGAGTTCGAATCCTGTCGGCCCAGGCATCGCGACATCCGAAAGCAGGATATCGAACCTTTCATGCCCGAGCTGTTCCGTCGCCTCGGCCGCCGAGGATACAGTAACTACCTTGTATCCCTCGGTTTCGAGGATTCGCAACAGCATGTTTCTCATCACCGATTCGTCATCGGCAACGAGTATTTTGACGTACTCTTTCATTTCGTGACTCCTTCATTTGGATTTGCAGATTGCCGCCCTCAATCCACTACATATCCAAGATGCTCAGGGCGCTATTGAACTGACGCTTTGTACAGTGCTTTTATTTGAGTTCAGAAGATTAGATATCCTCCGATTTAAATCATCGACTTTAAATGGTTTTTGAATGAAATCGCAAGAGTTATATTTTTCAAATGCCGCTTTATCGTTTTCCAATTCTACACCGGTCGTAACCAAGATGGGAGTTTTAATGCCATCTGTTCTAATTTTCATGACCATTTCTCTGCCATCGATTCCCGGCAGCCCCAGATCGGTGATTATTAGGTCGAAGCTGGTATCTTTCAACTTATCGAGCGCTTCCTCGCCGCTGGCGACAATCTGCGCGGCATAACCGAAATAATCCATCATTTCGGACATAACTTCGCGCACATCTTTTTCATCTTCGACAATGAGTATTGAAGGCGCGGCCATGACGATTATCCTTTTTTTATCCCCGAGAGGATTTTTGTAATTTTTTCGGAATCGGATATTATAGAGCGCATGGAGCTTTCGATGCTCTCCAGCAATTCCATATCGACTCCTTTTCTGTCGCTGTCATTGGATTTGGCTTTGGCCGCCCCGGCGACACTCAGAACCTGGTTCATCTGCTTTACGGCCTGGGTCGCCTCGTTGACAAGCTGCGACAGCCCCTGATTAACCTCAAGGCCAAGTTCCTGCTTATGGGCCATTTTAGCGGCCGCAACCGCAATATTAAGCGCCAGGAGCTGAATCTCTCCAGAGACACTCTCTATGCGGCTCAGAAGCTTATCGCCGTCGATTTCTTCAGTGAGACTCACGTTCTTAACAACTCCTTGACCTGATCTTTCAATTCATTAAGATTTGCCGATTTTACAAGGTAAGCATCGGCTAACCAGGAATTAAAATTGTTTTTATAAGTCGAATATGCGGAATTCAGAATTATCGGTACGCCGGTTTTCTTGTTTCGAAGCTTCTCCAACACCTGCAAGCCGTCCATCTGGCCCATCTTGATATCGAGAATGACTAAATCGACATTGCTTCCCTTTTCGATAAACTCCAGCGCCTCTTCCCCGGAACCGACAGAACACGTAGAGTATCCCTCGCTACCGAGTTCGCTCTCATACAACGCGCGAATATCCTCTTCGTCATCGACGATCAAGATATTTTTCATTATTCCTCCTCGCAAAGCGTAAACTCAACGTAAAAATGCATCATTCCGTTCTCGCCGGTAGTGACGCCAAGACTGCCGCCGTAATGTTGCAGTATTTCAAGGGCTACAGCAATTTCCTGACCCTTGACACCGCCATTCGGATCTTTGAGAGATCTATAATACTCTTCGGCAAATCGCGGTAAATTATCACCACCTAATATAAATATTATGCCGGACTTGGCTGATTTAACAAGATGAACCGAAAAATTGAGCGGCCCTCCGGCTACCTCGGCGGCCTTGCGGAAAATCACCATCATAGCCTGGTAGAATAGCCCCTTATCGATAACTATGGACATATCCTCTGATTCTGAATCTATACTGAGATTCGGTTGATCGGGGCTGGAACTCGTGGAAAGGATTCCAAGCGACTCACGAACAAGATTAACCAGCTTGTACTTAACGTCCTTTTTCTCGCTCATGGAAACCACGCTCGAGAAGCGATCCAATGCCCCTTCAATTCTCCCCGCCTGCTTAGTGATAATATCGAGAATCTTGCGCGAGGGATCATCAGGCGCAGCTTTTTTGAGATATGCGATAGCATAGCCGCCAATGACAGTAAGCGGATTTCTGATTTCATGGGCGACATCAAGCGCCATCTTAGCGACACTCGATAGTTTTTCCGCCCTTATCAGGTTTTCCCTGGTCTGTATTATCTTCTCGTTAGCCTCTTTAAGACGATAAATCTGCTGTTCGAGTTTCCCGTAAAGCCGCGAATTCTCGATGGCATCGGAAGCATAACGGGCGAAAATCTCCAGTACGTTGAGGTGGGCCTCGGTAATGGGCTTACCCGTAATCAGATTATCGGCCAGGAGCGCCCCTTGCAAGCCTTCGCGTGACAATAGAGGCACGATAGCCATGCAATCGGTGCCGAAACGCTCCCGTAAGCTATGATTGCTGGCCCCCTGCATGAGTTCGGGAGTCGTAATTGTCGATCTGCCCTCTTTGATTGCTCTTATGATGACATTGTCATCGTCATTTAGCGGAATCTTCAGCGATGCCACCAATTTATTAACATGAATATCTTCGGTATTATGGCTGGTTGTTTTATAGAATTTCAGGATTTCCTCGAGCGATAATGAACGCTGCGAGAGATTATTCCAGATTATACCGGCTTCTTCCGGTGTCGATGGGCCTATTGCCAGACATCCCCAGAGATGTGTGCGGGATTCATTCGAGAGCAGAACAAAGCCCCTGTTGAATCCCAATCCCGGACCGGCGGTTACGCTGAGCAGGATGATTCGAAGAACTTCGGAGAGATTTCTGGTTTCGGCAAAGGCTTTGACCGCCTGGCTGATAATATCGAGGACTTCAATTTTGCGCTGTAATTTAGATGATTCTTCCAATTCATAGGTGCGTTCGATCAGGAAACAGGAAATTTTATTCGAACCGATTTCACCGGGAAGCGAATGAAATTCGAATCGCCGGCGCTGATTCCCCTGGCCTACATCATAATGCGCTAATCCAGGGAAACCCTCGAAAGCTGAATTAATTGCNTGTGTAATTTCGGGATTTTCGGTNGGCAACAATTCGCGGAGCAGATTTTCCTTAGCGAAATTACCGTCAATGGAAAGCGTGATGCCGCCTGCCTGCCCCAATGCCAAATTCCGATCGGAATCGATTGTAAACAGAAATGCAGCCTGGCGATTTTCTCGCTGCTGGGCAATATCGGCAATTGTTGACATCACAAGCTCACGACTTATAACTCAATCAGGATCGGTTCCTGAGCCTGTTCTTTGGGGGATTGAGCGGAATTGAGCCCGATTTGGACATTGAAAGTCTCCCGCACAATCTCCTGGATGTTGCCAGCTTCGGCTTCGATTGCTTTCAGGCGCTTGAGTGTAGATGAATTGCCGCTTTTGAGACTCATGAGAAGGAATTGGGCGTTGCCGGAAATTATGGCGAGNGGATTGCTTATCTTCTGCGCAAAACCGGGACTTGCAGCCTGGCCCGCACCGCCGCGTTCATCGTTTCTGATCTGCTTTCTGGTATTTTCGAGTTCCTTTGAAAGGATCTCTATTGCCCGAGACTTTGTCTCGAGAGCCTCCTGATGGCTCATCCGCTCCACGAGCAGGGCCATTATGGAGGAAACAACAGAGACTATTTCGGCGTCGCGTTTGGTATAAGATTCCGGTTCATCGTGAGCGATATTTAGAACGCCCAAAATCTCCTTCATAAACAACATGGGGACAGAGATAAAGGATTTGGTATGGGTACCGTCTTTTGATTTTCTGAGATTATTGAGAACTATTGGACGGCGATGCTTGGCCACCCAGGCTGAAATACCGCTCCCCATTTCGAAATTCACGAAGCCTATTAAATCGACTTTCCGGCCGACAGTGCAAACCTCCTCGAGCCTGCCATCTTCTTTCATGAACAGGTAAAGCGACGCGGAACGGAAATCGACGATTTTACCGAGAAGCTTGAGTATCTCCTCGAAGACTTCCTTTTCCGGTTTNGCGGTCTGAACAAGGCTGGAGATCTCGCTNATAATCTTTATCTCTTGATCCGGCGATATCGCTTTGATTTTTTTCACGTCTTCGGACACACTATCCTCCGGGTTATACCTATTTATTTCTCCGCCGGCAAA
>JGI20214J51650_10001417_pt1 | contig 15192 bp, 13 predicted proteins | sample WetSurMetagenome_FD_51650 | JGI IMG/M metagenome (IMG submission 51650) | reverse complement strand
CCCGGCCCGGGAGGTCGAGTTCCTATGACCAAGGCCGATTCCCTCAGGGCCCGCCTCGATCCTGTGTCGATCCTGCTGCCCCTTGCGGTCTTCCTGCTCGACATCGCCGCGGGTAACATCACTTCGACCGACTCGTTCTGGACGGTGCCCGTCGCCTCCAGCCTGCTTCACTCCGGGGATATCGACCTGGACGAGTTCGAGCCGATGCTGGATCTGCACGGGTACCGCGACACATTCAGCCACGCCGGACACAGGTTCTACCTCTTCCCGGCCGGCACGCCCATCGTCACCGTCCCGTTCGTGGCAGCTGCCGAAGCGGCGCTGGGGCTGGCGACAGAGGCCTGGCCGGGCTTGCCGCGCTTCGTCCAGGCTCACACCGCGAACCGGTTCGAGCGACTCGACGCGGTGGCGATCGCCCCCAGGATCGAGCTGGTCACGGCCGCCTTCCTGCTGGCGATGGCGTCGCTCGTCTTCTACGCCACTCTGAGAAGGATCACGGGCAACAGGCTCGAGGCCGTCTTCCTGACCTCGGTCCTCATCTTCTGCACGCCGGCCTTCTCGACCGCGGGAAGAGCCCTATGGTCGCATACGACTTCGCTCCTCTTGGTCACCCTCGTCCTGTATCTCCTCGTGCTGGCCCGGGAAGGTCCTCTGAGAGGCGCGCTCCTGGGCGCCCTCCTCGGGTTCGGGTTCTTCCTGCGCCCGACCAACGCCATCACCGCAGTCCTGACGGCCGTCTACGTCCTGGCAGTGCACCGCAGGAGCCTGACGGCGCTCCTTCTCGGNGCATGCGCTTCCGTGGCGTGCATGGCGGCGTTCGACTGGTTCATGTACGACGGACTGCTGCTGCCCGACTACTTCTCTCCGAGCAGGCTGTCGATGCTCGAGGGGTTCCCCGAGGCTGCCGCGGGCAACCTGTTCTCTCCCGCCAGGGGCCTCCTCGTGTACTGCCCCTTCCTGGTCTTCGCCGCTCCGGGGGTCGCCGGAGCGTTCCGGCCGGGGCCTCTCAGGGGCATCTTCGCGCTCTGCAGCGGAATCGTGCTNCTGCACTGGCTGGCCATCTCGTTCTACCCCCACTGGTGGGGAGGCTGGTCCTTCGGCCCCAGGTTCTTCACGGAGGTGACGCCCTTCCTGGTCCTCCTCCTCGCGCCCTTCACAGGAGGCTGCAGAAAGGCACGGGGCAGGGGGCGCCGCGCCCTGGAAGCGCTGTTCGCGCTCCTCGTCCTCGTCGCGCTCGTCATCCATTCCAGGGGGGCCTGCCGCCCGGCCACGATGGAGTGGAACAGCTTCCCGGCCAACGTGGACACCTATCCCTCGCGCGTCTGGGACTGGGGTGACCTGCAGTTCCTGAGGGGCCTGGAAGGGGTTTGACGCGCCGGCTCCGCCCCGAGATATCCTGCGATCACCTGTAAAGGATGGAGGGAGAATGACGGCGCCTCTCCTGTTGTCGGCCATGCTCACCCTTCCGCACCCGGGTCTGCCCCCGGGCGCCGATTCCCTTCTGGCCGCTGCGCTCGACAGCCTGACGCTGACCCCGCCGCAGATGAACTTCGACAGGAACTGGGCGCCCTCGGTGGCACTCCCGGACAGCCTTGCCATCCTCTGCCTGCAGGATGTCTTCGCCATCCCGGGCGTGCTCTCGGGCGAGGTGGCAGCCGCATCCGGGCTCCTGGCAACTCCCGCGGAGCACTCCGGCGGGATGACCGCGCTGATCGGATTCGCAAGGGGCGAGCAGGAGCGGTACGACGCCGCGCTGGCATCCCTGGGTCCGGGCTATGTCGATTCGCTCCTCGCCCTGGTCACCAATCTCTGGGCCGACACGGACAACCCCGGGCCATGGGGCGGCTGGGGCGCGTACCATCTCGACAGGGGGCGCATCCCGCCCGACACCCTCGACGCGCACCCGGACACCCTCGCGCTTGTCCTCGAGGGCTGGCCGCGCCTGGAGCCGGTCGATCCATCGGTGCTGATCGCGCTGGCCGCCGGCCTGAGCGACGAGGGATGGGCGGCTCCCGCGGACCTCGGCCTGCCCGGCGTGGAGGGCGGGATCGTGGGCTTCGACCTGTCGGGGCCGGTGACCTGGGTCGTCGGAGGCCCCGGTCCGAACCGTTACCTGCCTGACTGCGGCTTCGACCTGATCGTGGACACCGGAGGGGATGACGTCTGGGAGGCGGCAGGCTGCGCCGAGGGACCCTTCGGCCGCACCGTGTCCATCGCGATCGACCTCTCGGGGAACGACAGGTACTCCTGCCCCGCACCGGCCAGGCTCGCGGCGGGAGTGATGGGCCTGGGCGCGGTGGTCGACCTCTCGGGCAACGACACCTACGATGCCGGCCCCATCTCGGAAGGGGCAGGCCTCTGCGGCCAGGGCATACTCGCGGACCTGTCGGGCGACGACTGGTACAGCGCCGACTTCTTCTCGCAGGGCGCGGGATGCCTGGGTGAAGGCCATCTGCTCGACTTCTCGGGCAACGACGCCTACAGGACCTACTGCTTCGGGCAGGGCTTCGGAGGCCCCGCGGGCCACGGAGTGCTGGCGGACGGCTCGGGGAACGACTGCTATCTCGCCGGGTTCCGGTACTCCCATGCGCCGCTGAGGCCCGAGGACAACAGGGCCATGTCGCAGGGCTTCGCCATGGGCTTCAGACCCGTCGTCGCAGGCGGGCGCGGGCTCCTGGCGGACTTCGGCAACGGCAACGACACGTACCGGGCCGAGATCTTCGGCCAGGGGGGAGCCTACTGGTACGGGCTCGGCATGCTCTTCGACGAGGAGGGGCAGGACTGCTACAACGCAGCCCAGTATGCCCAGGGCTCGGGCATCCACCTCGCTTCGGGCTGCCTCTGGGACGGCGGCGGGGACGACGGCTACTTCTCCCGCTTCGGCCCCTCCCAGGGCGCAGCGCACGACCTCTCCACAGGATTCCTCTACGACGCCTCGGGCATGGACTACTACTTCTCCGACGGCGCACAGGGATTCTCGATAAACAACTCCGCCGTGGTGTTCATAGATTCTTGTGGAACAGACACATACTCATGCGGTGGCGACGGGCACGGGGTCGGCTCGTGGTCGAGGGGCTCCGCGAGCTGCGGAGTGTTCCTGGACATGGCCGACGACGACAGGTACCTGGGCCGCGGCGGCGACTCCCTGAGCTGGACCGACGGAGCCTACGGCGCCGGCCTGGACGCCCCTGCGGTCATCCCGCCCGAGGTGATACCCCCCGAGGCCATCGGGAATCCCTCGGAGCTGGACATGGATTCGCTCTTCTCCGTCGCCTCCGAATGGGACGTGGGCGAGAACAGGGAAAGGGTCCTCGCGCACAGGCAGGAGCTCGCCTCTCGCGGCATGGAGGCTGTGCGCTACATCCTGGACGAGCCCCTCAACACGACGGACGGCCTCGCCCTGCGCGCGATGGAGGACGTCATCGCGGCCAACGCCGACTCCTCCCTGCCCGTNATGCTGGGTCTGCTCGACAGCCTGTCCGGCCGGAGGCTCAGGAACACCATCTACCTCATGGGGGTATCAGCAGGTGAGCCCGCCAGGCTCCCGCTCGAGGGCATACTCGCCTCGAGCGACACGCTGGCCACCAGGCTCTCCGCGGTGCAGGCCCTGGGCAGCATCGGGAACCCGGCGTCCCTCGCGGCCATCCTGCCGCTGGCCTCGGATCCCGCCGAGCGGATGAGGAGGCAGGTGGCGGTCACGGCGGGCGAGATCGGCGACTCGCTCGCGATACCCGTTCTGGAAGTCCTGAGCGGGGACAGCCTTCTGGACGTCAGGTCCGCCGCCGAGTTCTCCCTGCGGACCATCGGAGGAGAGTGAGGGAAGAGGGGCGGGGAGTTTGACACCTGTTTGCCACCTGCCTATGATGAAGCACGGAGTTTTGCCTAACCCTCTGAAAGGAGATGCCATGAAGAGGTTGAGTCTGTTGGTGCTTGCGGCCGCATTGACTCTGATGGTCGCCTGCGAGGGCGACAACCCGTCCGGCTCGGGCGGCACGCTCGACACCGTGACCGGCTTCGCAATCGACTGGACGACCACCGCCGGCGTAGATGTCGTCATGAACTGGACGGCCGTCACCGACGCCGAAGGTTACTATGTCTGGTTCAAGGCCGACGGCGCCGGTGAATGGGTCCAGGTCGGCGACGTGGCCACCACCACCTTCACCCACACCGCCACCTCCGCGGGCACCTACACGGTGACCGCATATGCCGGCGAGGACACCTCCGAGGGCTACGCCACCGAGCAGAGCACCATGCCCATCGTCATCAGCGAGTCCTACTCCATCTACGACAACTACGCGCCTGCCGAGTACCCGTCGGGCTTCATCTTCGGCTCGACCGGCGGCGAGGCCGGTCTGGCTTCCTCGGGCGGCTTCGTCCAGGACATCTACGCCTACGATCCGCAGCAGAACCCGACCTACACCGAGCTGTACTCGGGCGATGTCGAGCCGTTCGGTGACGGGCTCCACACCGAGATGTACGCCCTCACTTCCGGCGACAATCCCGGAGCTCCCCCGGCCTCCGGCTGGTGGACNACCGGCTACGTAGTCACCGGCGACGTGATCTACGGCCTCCTCGCCNACGATTACTTCGTCAAGATGTACATCAATGACGTGTACGGCCCCGTGGGCGGCTCCGCCAACGGCACCGGCATCGACTTCACCTACGAGTGGCAGGATCACGCTGGCGTGAGGCTCTTCACGACCAACATCTAGCCTCGGCATCCGGCTTGCGGAGGGGCGGGGGAGACCCCGCCCCTTCTCATTTTCGCAACCCGCCGGCTATATAGGGGTATAGCCTCGGGAAGCACCGGCCGTAACGGCAGGGGGGAGGTCTTGCTCATGACTGTCCGCTTGTTCCTGGCCGCCGCGTCGACTGCGGTCCTGTGCGGTTGCGGCAATCCCTCCGGGGACGATTTCTCGATAACCGTCACCGCTCCGCCGGCCGGAGGCGCGGTGGCCGACCACAGCTACATCGTTTCCTGGGATGTCGAGATCTACGACGAATGGTCCGACGATGCCCTCGTGAGCATCTACGCAGACACCGACACCGATCCGTCCTCGGGTCTGGTGCTCCTCGCCGACTCCCTCGACGTGGGCACGACGGGCTGGCTCTGGGACTGTTCCGCCTTCCCCGCCGCCGACTACTTCGTGAGGGCAGAGCTCGTCCACGGCACCGACGACACCGCCGACTACAGCGACGGGATGATCACCATAACCCACGAAGGCCTGGGGGATGTGCAGGGGGTCGAGGTCGTCCCCGACTCCTGCTCCGGCGACTCGGTCTACATACGGTGGGATGCGCTCGCGGGCGCCACCGGGTACAGGGTCTACTTCGACGCAGACGGCACCTCGGCCTGGGCGCAGGTGGGCGAGACGGCCTCGACCTGGTTCCTTCACGAGGCCCCGGGCGCCGGCATATACGGCGTGAAGGGCACGAGGGAGGGCGAGATCTCGCCCGGCTTCCCGGACTCGGCCAGCACGATGCCCATCCTCATCGACTCCGTGTACACGATCTGGGACGACCAGGCGCCCGCCGGCGCCATGTCCGCTGCCCAGATCACCCCCTGCGGGGCCGACCTCTGGGAGTACGACGCCACCGTCTACAACATCTACTGCTATCAGGCCGGAGCGCCCTCGCCGCCCTGCATGTTCTCGGGATCCGCTCCCCCCGTCGGCAGCGGGCTGCCGACGCAGCTCGCGGACGCGGGGGGCGACTTCTCAGCCGCTCCCGGGACGGGCTGGTCCGACTCGCTGTTCGCTCACGAGGGCGACGTGATCTTCGGGTGGATGTCCGATCAGGGCTTCTTCGTGAAGCTGCTCGTCGACTCCGTGCCGGCATACCCGGGCGTCCCGGGCAGCCGGGGCATCGCCTTCCACTACGAGTTCCAGAGCATACAGGGATTGCGCCTTTTCACGGGGGCTTCGCGCTGAGGGCGGGCCCCGGAAGGTTGGAGAAAGGCAGGATATGGCCGCAGGAATACTTCTCTTCATAGCCCTTTCGGCATCCCCGGCGGTCGTCGGGAAGCAGGGCTCGCCGATCATCCAGAACCCGGACACGCTCGTCACTGAAGCCACGGGCTTCAGCATGGCCGCCATGGGCACCGCTGTCGACGAGGTGCTCGGGCTGGACGGAGGGCACTTCGGAGTCGCAGTGAAGGACTTCTCCACGGGCGAGACCATCACGAGGAACGAGGGGCGCCGCTCCTTCGACATCGGGAGCCCCGAGCTGATCCTGACCGCATGCGCCTTCGACCTGGAATCCCGGGGGATAGTGAGATTCGATACCCTCACCGCCCGGGACGAGAACTTCGAGGATCAGCTCACGCGCAGCGCGCACGGCGATATAGAGACGATGAACAAGGTCTACTCCGTCATGGCGAGGATCTCGGGAGTCGAGGACTGGCTCGCGGCGAAGGATATGAGGGGAACCGAGTACAGCGGCGTGCAGCTCCTCTGGCCCGGCGCCCCCGAGATCGACGAGAACACCTCCACACCGGCCGATTGCATGTCGATGCTCGCCATCATCGAAAGCTCCCTGGGCGACCCCGATGCGCGCCGCATCTGCCGCAGCCCGTTCACCCGCACCGGACTCGAGGACATCCAGTCCGCGGGCATCCCCGTCTACGGAGTGTGCACGCGCGGCGAGACCGGGCTCATGCGGGCCGCCGTGGCATTCCTGCCGGGTGACAGGCACGTGGGGATAGTCGTCATGGGCGACGATCTCTGCTGCCCCGAGAAGGCCGACCTTGCCTTCAGGATGCTCTGGGATGCCCTTCAGTAGGACATCCACGGCATTCGCGACGCTGGTCCTGGCGCTGTCCGCGTCTCCCGCTCCGGCCCAGCCCGTGCCCAGGACGGCCGATCCCGTTCCATGGGATCCAGGTGTCAAGGCCGTCCAGTTCACCGCCGACTCGCTTGTGGACGGCACCCGGGGGCGATACGGAGTCATGGCCCTCGATCTCCATGGGCGCACCTCGTACGTGAAGAGCGAGGGCGGGTACTTCGACTGCGAAGGCTTCCAGCTCCTGCCGGTGGCCTGCGCCGTCTGCTGGAACGGACTCCCGACGGAACCCGTCTGGCACCCCGCTCCCGACTCGCTGATCCTGGAAGCATGGGGAGGCGATTCCGCTGCCTGCGAGGCGCTTGCCGCGAGCATCGGGAGGTCGGACATCGAGAGATGGCTGGACGCGGGCGGCCTCGAAGCCACCATGCTCGACCCGGAAAGCGCCACGGGGCTCCCCTGGATATCGTCGCCATGGGACTGCATGGTGATGCTGGCCGAGATGGACGTCTTCTCCCGCGGACTCCCGGCGGGCCTCGATGCCATCGGCTCCGGGCTCGATCAGGGCCTCGTGCCGGAGGGCGCGACCGCGCTGGGATGCGCGCAGATGACATCGGACGGATGCAGGTTCACCGCGGCGTTCTTCCTCCCCGGAGGACGGGAGGTGGGCCTTTCGCTGCTGGCTGATTCGATGGAGTCCGTCCCGGTCCTGGCCGAGAGGCTCGAGCTCCTGGCGCAGAGGCTCTGCGCCGGGGGCATGGCGGTTGGCCTCACGCAGGAGTAGAATCGCTTCAAGGCTCCGGGGTTTCCTGTCCCGGGCGGAAAGGGGCAATCATGAAGATGTTCGGGATAGCCATGGTTATGCTTCTGGCCGGTTCGGCTGCCGCGGGCGGCTTCTCGCTGGGCTTCAAGGAGGTCAGCCTCCCCATCTACGTCTATGACAACACCGATGCCGGCATGGGCAACGTGCCCCTGCTCCGGCTCGGCAGCGCCNTGTCGCCCGACTTCCGCATCGAGGCCCTCCTGGGCTATGCGAAGTCCAGCTACGAAGTCGACGGCGGCGGCGACGGCAACATCAGCACATTCGCCATCGGCGCATCCGGCTTCTATGTCATCGCGGCTCCCTCCAACAGCGTGTTCAGCATCGGCGGATCCCTCCTCTACGCCAAGAGCAGCGGCGANGAAGGCGATGCCGACATGCCCTCCACGACCGATCTCACGATACTCCCGATCATGAGGGTGGACTTCAGCTTCCCGAACGTNGACCAGGTNGCCTTCTTCTCCGAGTTCGGCCTGAGGTATGACAAGGCCACCACGACGGTGGAGTCCGGCGAGGGCGATGTGGACTACAGCTACAGCCACTTCGGCACCTACAACTCCCCCCACATCCTGGGCGGCGTCTACTACAGCTTCTGATCCCGGGCGATCCCCGGCCCGGGGAGGCTGACNGCCTTCCCGGGCCTTTTCTTTCCACGTCCAGGCGGCTGGATCCACCAGGGTCACCGGTCTCGAAGTAAGGGAGGGCTGAATGGCCGTATTGTCCGGTTCGGGCCCCGGTCCCAGGCTCTGGAAGGTCAATCCCGGTCTTTTTGCGGCGATCACCGCCCTGCCCATCGCGATACTGCTCGCTGTCGCCCTGCTGTCTCCCCAGGATGCGAAGACCGACGATGGCATGCCTCTGAGGCCGTTCCTGATGATCATGGCCGGCTTCTTCCTGTTCACGGACGGTGCGGTGATCGTGGGTTACATGCTGTACAACAGGAACCGCATGGAGCTGGCGCAGAACGGCCTGCCCGGAACGGCGACCGTCCTGTCGGCCGAGGACACCGGCACCCGGATCAACGATCTGCCCGTCATCCGGCTGAAGCTGCTGGTGAACAACGGCTTCTCGGCGCCGTACGAGGTCTTCCACAAGGAGACCATCCCCCTGCTCGAACTGCCGAAGTTCGCAGAGGGAGCGCAACTGCAGGTCAGAGTCCACCCCCGGAAGCCCGGCAGGCTCGTTCTGCTCTATTAGGAAGGCGGCACGCATCGGACGATCTCCCGGGGGAAGCGCGGCTCCCACAGGCAGCCGGTTCGCGGAACCCCTGCGGGAGAGGGATTGACCATTGCGGCNGCTTATGCTATCGTACGAACGTTTGATCCGGATTGTCTTGTGTCTGGGGTCTTGAGAAGCCGTTTCTCCTCGTTGAGAGTCGCATCCTCCTTCCCCGTTCCCAAAGGCACCTGATCCAAACTCCTGGCCCTTGTGGTCCGGGTTTCTCGGCGCCGTTACTGCCGGGAACAACAGCTCCGGCTCGACCGGGGCAAGCCCTGATGCCAGAAATGCCCGGTTGGGCGGTCGGCAGAGGGGTTCCCGGAGGAATCCGGGAGGAGGAGTAGCAGTGAGCAACAAGCTGTTCGTGGGCGGCCTCGCGTGGGCCACAACGGATGAAACCCTTCGTAAGGCCTTTTCCGTTCACGGCGAAGTGTCCGAAGCCAGAGTCGTGCAGGATCGCGACACCGGCAGATCCCGCGGTTTCGGTTTCGTCACCTTCGAGTCGGCCGAGCACGCAAGTGCCGCCGTCAAGGCGATGAACAACGCCGTCCTCGACGGTCGTAACATCCGCGTCGACTTCGCAACCGAGCGCGAGCGCAACGGTCGATAGCCGACAGGGCTCCTGAGGGAAGGGGCGGCCTCCGGGCCGCCCCTTTTCCGTTCCAGGGGCAAGGCAGGCCCTGGCCGTGATCAACCGCAAGATTAATTGTGGGAATAGAATAGCCTTGGCGGACATGGCCCGTTGCAGGGGTGGCGATCCAGGCATGACTCCTTATCATGACGGGGTCCGGCTGCGCAGGCCGGGGACTGGGACCCCTCGCCCTTTGGGCGGAGCCGGGTTATCTTCTCGCGCAATGAAGTCCGGCTGCCGGCCGGCCCACATATCGAAAGGAGCTCTCCGATGGCCGTGAACCTTCATGGAAGATCACTGCTCACGCTTCTCGACTACGAGCCCGAGCAGGTGCGCCATCTCCTGAACATCTCCCACACGGTCAAGGCCGAGAGGTACTCCAGGCAGCAGCACCAGCGCTTCCAGGGCATGACCCTCGCGATGCTGTTCGAGAAGCGCTCCACGCGCACACGCTGTGCGTTCGAGACCGCCTTCGGCGAAGAGGGCGGGCACCCCGTGTTCCTCTCGAAGGACGACATCCAGCTGGGCGCCAAGGAGAGCGTCGAGGACACCGCGAGGGTCCTCGGCAGGATGTTCGACGCGATAATGTTCCGGGGCTTCAAGCAGGAGACCGTCGAGCTGCTGGCCGAGTATTCCGGCGTGCCTGTCTACAACGGCCTCACCGATCGCTTCCACCCCACCCAGGTCCTGGCCGACCTCATGACGATCGAGGAGCGCTTCGGCGATGTCGCGGGCCTCAACTTCGTCTATACCGGCGACGGCCGCAACAACATGGCCAACAGNCTGATGATCGGCTCCTGCCTCATGGGGATGAACTGCACCATCCTCGCCCCCGCCGAGCTCTGCCCGGATCCCGAGCTGGTCGAGACCGTCCAGGGCATCGCCGCCGACTCCGGCGCAGTCCTCGCCATCACGAGCAGCCTCGAGGAGGCCCTGCCGGATGCCGATGTCATATACACCGACGTCTGGGCGTCCATGGGCGAGGAATCCCGCATGAAGGAGAGGATCGCCCTGCTGGAACCCTACAGGGTCGACTCCGCCATGATGGACATGACAGGCAACGACGAATGCATCTTCATGCACTGCCTGCCGGCCGTGAAGGGCAACGAAGTCACCGAGGAGATCATCGAGGGGCCCAGCTCGGTCGTCTGGGACGAGGCCGAGAACAGGAAGCACACGATAAAGGCCCTGATGATAGCCACTCTGCTATAGCATCCGGCTCGGTCCAAGGGAGGCGCCGGAGAGATCCGGCCGACATCGGAAGGAACTGACCTTGCTGCTTCTGACCATACTGCTGGCCCAGCCCAGCATCGCGCAGAACGTGTCCGGCGTCCTGCCGCAGGCCGAGCCCGAGGCCATCCCGGTGATCGACGCAGTCGCAGCCGACGAGTACATCCTCGGACCCGGCGACATTCTCTGGCTCAGCGCCGAAGGCGGGCTTCCGACAGGCTTCTTCCCCTCCGGCGGCACATCTGCCGTTTATCTGACCGTCACTCCTGACGGTAATGTGATAATCCCCATGGCCGGCCCGATCCTGATCTCCGGCCTCACCCTCGAAGAGGGCGTCGAGATGATCTGCGCCAAGGTCGACTCGCGCTTCCGCGGAGTCCGCGCCACGGCAGGCCTCGCGAGCATCAGGACCTTCCTCGTCCCGGTGTCCGGGGAGGTCGTCACCCCTGGCGTGGTCGAGGCGCTCGGGACCGACAGGCTGTCCACCATCCTGCTCGCCGCGGGCGGCTCCCGCCCCGGAGCGAAGCTCTCATCCGTCCTGATCATCTCCTCAGAAGGCGACACCGCGCGGGTCAACCTCTCCAGGTACCGCACCACCGGCGCGCTCGAGACCAACCCGCCCCTGGCCCCCGGGGACAGGATAGTGGTGCAGCCCGCCGATGCCCTGGTCGAGGTCGAGGGAGCTTTGATCCTCAGGGGGCAGTTCGCCCTCGAGAGAACGGAGACCGGCTGGAGCGAGGGCTCCCTGGGCATCCTCGAGTACCTCCCGGGCGAGACGGCCGTGCAGCTCGTCGCAAGGGCCGGGGGTCTCACGCCATGGGCTCTGCGCGACAGCATCTTCGTCGCGAGAGATGACGGCGGCGTCTTGGTCCCCGCCCCGGGGCCCTCGTCCGACGTTGTCATGCAGCCCGGGGACAGGCTCGTCTGCCCCGGAATGCCGTCTGTCGTCTCCGTGACCGGATATGTGGTCAATCCCGGCTCGTTCCCCTGGGTGGCGGGGAGGAATGCGGAGTACTACATCGCCCTGGCCGGAGGCTGGGAGCGCGAGGCCTGCCATGCGCGCACCTCGGTGAGGCTCCCCTCCGGGCAGGAGGACGACTGGGAGGATGTCACCGCCGTGCCGCCGGGCTCGATAATCAATGCCCCCAGGAAGATCCTCGTCTGGTGGGAGGACTACCTGACCATCGCCACGGGCGTGGCGAGCGTGGTCATAGCCTGGAAGAGCATCAACTGATGAAACAGGAACGCAAGCCCTCCTGGTACCTATTCGTCATCCTCCGCAACCGCCGCTTCCTGCTCATGTCCATACTGGCCGTCATGATCCCCACGGTGATCGTCACCTATCTGCTGAAGAAGCAGTACACGGTGACCACCGTCATCATGCCGCCCGAGTCAGGCACGAGCCTCGGCCTGTCGCTGGGAGGGATGGGCATCTCCGACTTCGCGGGCTACTTCAGCGGCGGGATGGGATTCTCCCTTCCGCTCATGACCACGATGTCCGATGTCTACGTCGAGATGCTCAACAGCCGCACGCTCATCGACCGGGTCATCCTCTCCTCCGCCTACATCGACTCGATGGACCTCCGAAGGCAGTACGACCGCAACGCCGATGTGGGGATGTACTGGGCCCGCAAGATGTTCAAGAAGAATTTCGAAGCTGCGGTCACGCCCTCGGGCTTCATCGAGATCCGGATGACCACCCCGGACCCGCTATATTCCGTGGCCGTTTCGGAGAGGATCGTCGCAGTCCTCGACAGCCTCAACAGCGCCATATCGACGAGCCGTGGCCACAACAGCAGGCTGCTCGTCGAGGAGCGCCTCCGGGGCGCCGACAGCCTTCTCGCAGCAGCTTCGGACAGCCTCCAGAGCTTCCAGCTGAGATGGGGCGTCATCTCGCCGGAGGAGGAGCTGACGCAGCTCATCACCACCCTGGCCCAGCTCAAGCAGCAGTACCTGGAGTTGAGGGCCTCCGCCGCCGCCCTGGGTTCCAGCTTCGGGACCGGCGGCACCACCGCCGCCCTCGAGATGGAGCGCCGTGCATCCGCCGTCCTGGGAGTCATCAGGCAGATGGAGACGGGCGATTACTCTCCCTCCGTCGACTCCGTGTTCTCGGGTCTCGCGCTGAGGGAGTTCCCCGAGGCCGCATACGAGTACGCGAGGCTGAGGAGCGATTACGAGATGGCCCTGCAGCTCTCCGGGGTTCTGAGGGTCAGCCTGCAGCAGGCCCTCGTCGACGAGAGCATGCCGACACCGTCCGTCAGGCTCCTCGACGCGCCGGCCCACCCGGGATGGAAGAGCAAGCCCAGGAAGATCTTCATATGGCTGGAGGTCTTTGCGGTCTCCCTCGCCCTTCTCCTGACCTTCGTCTTCGCCAGGGAGAACATCTGGAGCTACCAGAAGGGGAATCCCGAGGGCTGGGCGGAGTGGCAGAAGCTGTTCAGCGACATCAGGAGCGACCTGCCGTGGCGCAGGCGGTCCCGTCAGCCCCCCGACAGCTCTCCGAGCAGCTGAAGATAGGAATCGTACCGGTCGACCGATAGCCGACCGTCGGCTGCGGCATCTCTCACGGCGCAGCCCGGCTCGTTTCGGTGCATGCAGTTGCGGAATCTGCACCCATCCTGCAAGCCGGCGAAATCCTTGAAGCAGAACTGGAGCTCGGTTGGCGGGATGTGATCGAGGGGGAACACCCGGAGCCCCGGAGTGTCGATGATCGCAGTCCCTCCCGGAAGCGGGATGAGGACGGCCGCTACGGTCGTGTGGGTTCCCTTGCCCGTGCGGGCGTTGAGATCCCCCGTCTTCAGACGCTCTGGTCCGCCCAGGGCTCTTACGAAACTGGTCTTGCCCGCCCCGGAAGGCCCGACGAGGACAGCCTGCCGGCCTTTCAGATCAGCTGCCGCGAGCCGCACGCCCTCCCCCGTGGCGCAGCTCATGCGGAGGAAGCCCATCTCCGCCGCGCGGCAGTCGCGCTCCAGGGCGTCCAGGCCCGNCTTCTCCTCCTCCGCCGCCAGNTCGATCTTGTTGAGGCAGACCGTGACNGGGATGCCNTCGAACGAGGCGGCAGCGGCGGTCCGGTCGATGAAGCCCCTGTGAAGCGGGGGCGAGTTCACGCTCACGAGCAGCAGGAGCAGATCGACATTGGCGGCCAGCACCTGCGTTCCCTCAGTGCATCCGCGCCGGAGGGAGTTCCTCCTCGGCAGAACCTCGTCGACCGAGCAGCCGTGCCTGGTGACGCTCACCATGACCCGGTCGCCAGTCACGGGGAAGCGGTCGAGCCGAAGCCTGCCCGACACCGAGGCGGTCACGATTCCGCCACCCANCAGGACCCGTACNTCCCGNCCGTAGCTCGCNACGATGACGGCCTCGGTCATCTGCCGCCCCCTCCTCCGACATCGAGGATCTCGACATCGAGACCGGCGAAGGACTCGATCCACCGCTCCGCACGCTCGCGCGAGTAGATCGTGCCGGGTGCGGTGACCACCCTGGTGACTCCCAGGGAGCCGGGAGCCCGGCCCTCCCATGCCATCCTGTCCGTGGAGGCGAACCTGTATCGCGGATCGTCCATGCCCGCCGCGAGAGCGATTCTCGGAACCAGCAGCTCGTTGGCCGCCATCCTGCCCTGCCAGCCCTCGCGGCCCGCCCTGTCGAGCTCTTCGCCGAGGCGGTGCTCGAGGCGCATCTGATCGAGAGTGGACGGCCACATGGCGAGCGACAGGGCAGCGGCGGCAGCGGCCAGGGCTGCTTTGATTCTCTTCCGGGGGATGGGCAGCCGAGCCCCTGCGACCGGGGCCCAGGGAAGGCCGAGGAGGAACACCTGGTCGACGTATCTGGGCAGCGCGAGCGAACCGAAGGCCAGGGAGACCGAGAGCATGGCGAGGTGGGCTGCGCCTCCGGCCGCCCGGGGCCATGCCGCAGGCTTCAGGAGGATCGCGAGGAGGAGGAGCGGGCCCATGACCATCAGACCGCGGACNGCGGCCCAGGGCCAGAANCCCAGGGGTCCCGGATTGTAGTACTGCATGGCCGACACGGCGTACCGGACCTCGAACGCCGACCATAGCGGGTTGCCCGTCAGGATGGCGTTCAGGGCGGGCCAGGCCGCGGCCAGGGGGATCAGCGGGAGGAGCTGCCGCCATCTCCTCGAAGATGCCGCCTGGATAACCGCGTAGAGGAATCCCTCGGGGCGGACCAGGCAGGATGCCGCGGCGGCTGCGGGGGAGGTGCAGGAGAGCAGGGCGATGAAGGGGATCGCCGGGCTGCCGGAGATGCACAGCATCACGAAGGCGGGATTCGCGGCCAGCAGCAACCCCGATCCGGTCGCCATCCTGCCCGAGCCCGTGGCCTTGCGGACCGAGAGGGTGACCGCGAGGACTGCGGCGCATCCCAGGGCCGTCCTCAGCGCCGCGTGAGCCGCGCCTCCTCCCAGCGATTCCGCCGCCGCCGCCTGGAGTAGTTCGAAGGGCTTGGGCACCGTGTTGGGGTAGTAGACGGAGCTGTCGTCCCAGCGCCCGCCCTCCGT
>JGI20214J51650_10001416_pt1 | contig 15192 bp, 11 predicted proteins | sample WetSurMetagenome_FD_51650 | JGI IMG/M metagenome (IMG submission 51650) | reverse complement strand
TCGGAATAGGCGTGGCATTCCTGGTATTCGTGGGCCTCGGCCTGATCTCCTGATCATTTACGGGCCGGTTTTTTTTGATCTTACTGACGGAATATTATTTTTCCTGTTTTCGGCTGTGTTGACTCACTCTCAAATCTATCATGCAGATTTTGGGAATTCCAACATGTAATCACGCTCCCCGGGCCCCGCCCCGCCGCTGTCGCGACCCCGGTTGGGATAGGGAATAATATCCGAATCTCTAACATTTTCTTAAATCCCAAAATTAAACCCAGCCGATGTATATCTTACCGGAACTGGCTTTTTAGGAAGGAGAAAAATACGGCGGCAAATTCCGGCTGAATCTCCCTTCGGACACGAATTTTTTTGGGCCCTGAAAATAGGTTATACCCTGGTATTATCAGAGTAGTTTAGTCTCCTTGTCAGGCCTTGGGACTTTTACGACCAGCACCCGGAATACGTGCCGGCTCTCATTTATCCAGCGGTGAGGTATTCCTGCCGGGCTCTCGACAAGCATATCTTTCTGAATAGTCTCCCGCTCATCCCCAATCTCAATGTCCGCCCTGCCTTCAAGGACATAGAAAAATACATCTACAGGGGTGATATGTTTCCTGAGCGATTCACCCGGGTGAAGCGTAATCACTACTGCAACGGCATTGGGCGAATCAAATATTTTCCTGGCATCGACATTATGCGGGTTAGGCCCCGATACTACCTGGCTTACATCAGTTATTTGCATATCTTTGTTCCTCCCTGGTTATTGAGACAGCCCAATATCAGGAATAATAATTAAAATAAGTTCCCATCTTCCAATGGTTTTTCTTCATGATAACCNGCTTCTGTCAGCACTTCGGCCGTGGTGCCCATCCGGACAATGCGTCCTCCCCTGACCAGTGCAACCCGGTCACATACATCCCTGACAAATTCCATGTCATGCGAGACGAGAATAAATGTTTCATCCATCTCGTCCCGTGCATGGAGAATAGAGTGTTTTACATCCATTTTTGTCATCGGGTCCATGGTACCGGTGGGCTCATCGAGGATCACGATACGTGGTTCCCGGATGAGGACCTGTGCAAGAGCGACCCTGTGACGTTCTCCGTCCGATAATTCGCCGGGATAATGGTTGAGTACCTCCCTGGCTTTTGCCTCAGAAAACCCTGCCATCGCAAGGGTAATGATGGCTTTCCGGACAGCCAGTTCTTTCGGAAATTCGAGGCCTATCGAATCGGTCAGGTTATCAAGGACTGTACGGTGTGGGAACAGGTCGTACTCCTGGTGCAGGAGGCCGATGTACCCCTTGGCCCTTCCCCGCTGGTCAATCCCCGGGGTTGTCATGTCAATCCAGTCATCACCGATAAGGATATTCATTTCACCGCTTGTAGGTTCAATGATGCCGGCAATTATCTGCGAAAGGGTTGTTTTCCCTGCACCGCTCTTTCCTATGATGCCAAAAATTTCCTTCTTTGCGACATCAAAGGACATCATGTTCACCGCCTTGACAACACCACGGTCTACGGAGATNTAACGCTTGGTCACATCCCGTGCAGAAAGGATTATTTCGCCGGTTTCCGGCATCTCCACCTGTTCAGAGTCCTTGTAATCTTTTATGAAGGACCGGATTACCGATGCGGGTGACCCGATCTCTGCGATCTTCCCGTCCACGAGAAGAAGGGCTCGGCCTGCCATGTCCTCGATTACATGTGGAAAATGCGAGGTCACCACCATGCCCATATTATTCGTTTTTGCTGCGTTGATGAGCATTTCATGGACAATTTTTGCCGTTTCAGGGTCAAGGGTGCCGGTCGGCTCGTCGGCAAACAGCATTGCAGGATCTTTCGCGAGCTGCCGGGCAAGGACTACCCGCTGTTTCTCGCCACCTGACAGGTCACGGGCAATGTGCATCATCCGGTGAGAGAGCCGCACCTGGTCGATTAAGTCTGCGGCCCTGTTAATTGCTTTTTCCTGCGGATAATTGATATCATCAAGTGCATGGATGACATTTTCGATTACACGGTCGTCCCCGTACAGGGCGAATGTACGCTGGAACATAATTGCAGTGCGGTGCATTACCCGGGATTTCATCCCGTCTGTCCTCTCATCCCAGAGGTCGACATCCATCGCAACCATTTCAGTGCTGCAAAGGGGACACCGGGTACCGGCACTACTCTGCACATCGGTGTAATCGCATGTCGGGCAGGCAGCAATATGGTAAATAACCGAACCCTGCGTTGGCGGTTGTTCTACTCCCCGGAGCAGGTGCATCAGCACGCTCTTCCCTGCACCGCTTCTCCCGATGATCCCGATGATCTCTCCTTCCGGGATCTCAAATGTTACATTATCCAGGACCCGCTTGCCATCGAAGTCCATACAGAGGTCTTTTACCGTAATCATCGGCAATGTCATCGTTTTCCACCGGGCCCTTGTTTATTCATCAGCATCCTCTTCCTCCGGTCGCAGATGGTCTTTTATGTTGCATCCGTCAGAGGTATTCTCATCTGATCAGCGGCCTGTGCCATTTCCAGTTGCATTCCCTCTCTTCAGGGACCAGTCCCCTCAGAGTCCGGCATAGGGACCGCTGATAGAAATTCTCATAATAGTAACTCATATGCGCATAAATACTTAAAATTAGTGAAATGTACCGTGTCCGGACCGGTTAACGGGGCCGGGAGTCACGGCGATTATTTCTTTGAGCCTGCTGCCCCGACGATGACTCCGATTGACTGGGTGAAATCAGGGAGCATCTCGCCCGGGATACCGATAACCATCTCGTTATCAGCGATACCTGAGAATTTCCTTGAACCGTCACAACCGAGTGAAAAATTGGGTTTACCCGTCAGGTATGGCATTGCGCCTGCATCTGAGCAGACTGACTGGATACCTGCGCAGGAACCGGTGACCCGCCCACCAAGCCGGAATAATGAACTCTGTGCCAGTTTCAGCATTGCCCAGGGGCTTGCCATTATTATTACCACGTGCGGTGTAAACGGGGTTTTCTCAAGCGGGGCATACACCGTGGCGTAAGTCCCTCCCGAAGGGAGGTGAGGGATCTGTTCAATAGTCCGCTTACATGCCGCCGGTGTGTTGAATTTTCCAAGTTTGTAATAGAACTCCCCGCTTTTCAGCGTCGGGGTGATCTCCCTGAGACCGAGTGCCCAGGCACCACCGTTACATTCGTGCCTTGGCGAAGTAGAATAGAAAATCCGGCCTTCTGTCCTGGCAAGGTTCACCATGGTACAATGCCGGATAGTCTTGTCAAACTCCTCCGTCCCTGGTGGGATATCATCCTTCGTGGCAGCGAATTTGACTGCAACCGGAGAACCTGTCAGTTTCAGGGCATTTTTAAGGATTTCAGAGGACTCAGCGTAATTGATAGGGATTTTCATGGCATCTTCAGTCATTGTAACCTGGCTCCGTGACCTTGTTTTGTGGATCCTAATCACTCATATGCGCGTAATTATAAAAAAGAGTAGCATCGTACCTTCCCGTGGTTATCAGGGTCCCGTTGTTTCCAATCGCGGGTTTCCTGTACCAGGATTACATTTACAGGGGCACTGTCCGAGGGCTGCTTTCTCGCACCCGGCTATTTCAATTCCCTTACCGTTAACAAGCGCATCAGCAATTTTACGGCGGACTTCCTGGAGGTCCCTCCATGCGGTCTTCCGTGAGACCCCGAGTTTCCGGGCGGCCTCCTCCTGTTCGAGCCCCTCGATATCAATGAGCCTGACCAGTTCAATTTCTTCGGGGGTCAGTGAAATCATTGCAGGGTTTTCATCAAGGGAACACCGGGGCTGGTAACACCGCGATTCAGGACTTCCTGATATTATCCGGCGGACACGAGGCCTCCCGCGACGGTGACAAACTTCTTCCGGAATTACCTGGTTATCCGTCATGATTATCCTGTCCTGATTACTGTTGAGCTCTTATCCTCCTATAATCTGTCAGGTGCTTACATGAGGCTTTCTAATGGTCCCTTATTGTTACATATCCCCTGGGTGCCTCCCGACGTTGGCATTTTTGAGTTCGGGACCTGTACCGCAGATGATGATATCTTATCCGGATGGCATTAAGGACCCGGGAAACCCGTTTTTTAAAGGACTGAATTGTTGAAAAATGAATGCATGGACAGGAACAACCGAGGCCTTGTAAACAGCCCGTTGTTACGGCAGGTTACGGATGAAACGGTACCCGTCTTTCTGCACGGAAATCTCGAACCTTACACCTTTGCCAGGCTCGCCGGTTTCCCTGATTATAAGCCCGGTAATCGAAAGGATCTCCCTGGCGAGGAATAATCCAAAACCGGTATGTTTCCCGAAACCCCGTTCAAATATCTGCCCTTTATCTACAAAGCTGATGCCCGCCCCGTTATCCTCATAGATAAGGTGAAGGGTCTCATCACCGTTGATATAATAAGAAAACCGTATTGCCGTGACATGGATGCCATGACGCATGGTATTCTCCAGCAGCGTGTAAAATGTCTTTTCCAGCAAGGGGTCTGCATATATTTCAAGCCCGTCAAGGCTGATGGTCATGGTGATGGATTCCGGGAGGAGGCCCGTTTTTGCTTTATTTACCAGTCCCTCCACGTTCTGCCATGTCGGGGCGTACACCCCGATATCCTGGTATGTTTTTGTGAATATGATCTGGTGTTCAATGTTTCCTGCTGCCTGCCCGGCCCGCCTGAGAGTTTCAAGGAGCTTGGTGTCACCCGGTGTCAGTTCCATTTCAAGGAGTGACAGGTACCCTTTTACCACCGTCAGCTGGTTCAGGACATCATGGCGGGTAACTGAATTTAACAGATTGAGCGTGGCATTTGCACGGCGATATGCCTCCTGCGTGGATTTAAGCTCTGCAGTCCGGTCCGCGATCCGCGTTTCCAGTTCATGGTAAAGCTTCCGGAGTTCTTCTTCCGCTTCCTTCCTTGAAGTTGTATCAATGATCGACCCTTCAACAACCTCCCCACCGTTTTTTATCCGGACAGATACCTCCCCCCAGAACACCCTCCCTGTTGCAGGGTTCCGGAACTGCATTTCATATCCGTTGAGAAAACCATCCCGGTGTAACAGTACCAATGCATCTTCCAGGTCCCGGCGGTCCGCATAATCCGCAAAAATTGATGAACCAATCACATCATCCGGCGATGTTACCCCGAACATCTCGCATAAACGCTGGTTGCCTGAAACAAGTGTGCTGCTCTTAAGGTTTATCTCAAAAAGAGCAATCCGGGCAGTAAGGTAGAGGTCACGGTATTTCCGTTCGCTCTCCCGCAAGGCAGCTTCGCTTTCACGGACCTTATCAAGTGCTTCCTGCAGCGATGACACCATGTGGTTAATACTCTTTTCGAGCACCTGGAACTCGGTCACGTCAGTTGAGGATATCCTGCGGTCCAGGTCCCCTTTTGCAATCCGGTCTGCATCTGCAACAATTCCTGCGATAGGCTCTGCAAGGGTGCGTGAGAGGATATACGCGGAACCACATCCGACGACCAGTCCCAGTAATGCTATTAACAGGACGTGGGCTAACTCGCTGGATAAAAACGTGTTCATCAGGTTTTCATTGTAGGTAATTTCCACGACCCTGCTCAGATCTGAACCGTATTGCGGATTTTTCAAGTCAATAAAGAGATACGTTACCGACTTCCCGGTGGCCGGGTCCCTGATGACCGTTCCTGAACGGTTCCCGGTTACCATGGTGAGCGCCACCTGGGTATTATCGTCCGGGACATAGGACTCATTTTCAGTAAGGTGCCCCGTGATATCGAAAATACGGACGCTTTCAATGGAGGGGTCGTTTCCTGCGAGGGTGTTGATGATACCCTGGTAATCCAGTGCAGCCCGTTCTTTACTGAATGCACTGGCGTTCAACCCGAGTTCCAGGATGTACCGGTGGTCCGGAGTAGGCATATACGCAAATTTCCGGAGAGCCCCGACCCCGACTTTTTCATTAACAATCCTGTCCGGGAAAAAACCTTCAGATTTCCTGATCCCGGTCAGGTACTCGTAAAAATACGGCACCCTTTTAAAATCGACCCCCAGTTCCGGCTGGTACGTTGTATACTCGATTACCCCCGATTCATTGATGATATAGATATCGAACTGGTCTCCCAGTTCGTGCCTGACCGCAGTAAGGTCCATGTCTGCAGGGTCATTGCCGGCCAGTTGATACTCCAGCATGACGCGGTCCAGTCCCTGGTGCATCTCCCCGTTCAGGGAGTTATCAAAAAGGGTAAAACTCTGGTCCACCAGGCGGATAGTCGCGATGATATTTTGTTCAGTCTGGTCCTTTGTCTGCTCAAGATTGTTATCGATCAGGTTCCTCGTGTTAAAAAAATTGTTCAATGTAAACAGGCCCACAACAATTACCGTAAGCAGCACCATCGCTACGAGGAGGTAGAAGAAGAACGATCTGCTATGGGGGGTGCCCGCGGTTTCTGGTGGCATATAAGTATTCGACGAAGTGTCCACGTTCCATCTGTTGGCCTGGAAAGGACCGTTCCTTCGTGGATTTTATGATGTTAGTCCAGTCCATGATAATGGTAACGAAATAACAATCGTCTCTTCAATTAAGCGTCATGAACCAAACCTGAATTTACCTTCGGGTACGGCTATCTCGAACCTNGCCCCCTGACCAGGCAGACCATTTTCTATAATCGANAAGCCGGTTATCCCNAGGATTTCACGGGTTAAAAAAAGACCAAACCCTGTATTCTTCCCGAATCCTTTCTGGAAGATGCGTTCCTTATCTGCCTCAGAAACTCCTGCCCCGTTGTCCTCGTACACGATACGTAGTCCGTCATCTTTGGATTCCTGGTAGGAAAACCGGATGAGTGAGACATGTTCCCCGTGCCGCAGTGAATTGTCCAACAGGTTCCCGAACACCTTTTCGAGCATCGGGTCCCCGTATATCTCAAGGTTCCCGAGATCGATGGTCAGCCCGACATCATGCAGGGGTGCCAGTGACGTTATTGATTCGATGCACCGGGTGAGCCCCTGCCATTGCGGGGCCTGGACGCCGATATCCTGGTAATCCTTGGTAAAGGCTATCTGGCGACGTATGGTGTTTGCCGCATGTTCGCTTTTCTCAATATAATGTGTCACTTCCGGGTCTGATACCTTCTCCCGTGCGAGGTCAAGGTAACCGAGCAGCACCGTCAGCTGGTTAAAAATATCATGCCTGGTAATGCTCGACAGGAGGTTTAATTTTTTATTTGCTGTTTCAAATGCCTGCTGGGATGCATGTAATTCTGAATTCCGGTTGACAACCTCACAATGGCATGTATTCTGGTACTCGGCCAGGGTACCAACCACCAGTGCCACGATGAATAACATTGCTGCCCGTATCAGCGATTCGAAGGGAAATGCCCCCGTGATAATAATGGCTACAATTACCTGGAGACCGCCGAACAAGATGGCAACCCAGACCGCCTTTTTCCCATACCAGAGCCCGGCAATGACGACGACGAGGTAGAAAAACTGTGTATAGACAATGGTAACGTGGAGATAAAAATGGAGGGCCAGTTCAAGAAATAACCCCGTTGCGACGAGCAGGGCAAAAACGTAGGGCTTAGCGCTGCTTGAACTGGTCAGCCATGATTCAGCTGATTCTGCTCCCGTTTCAGTCAAAAACTACTACTCCACAATGGTTCAATGGTAAAAACCTGATAAATTGAAATGAGAAGTGATGATATATATCATTCACTGTCGTTTTAGTCTCATTCCCGTCATGGCTTTCAATATGTTGTACTTGTCCCCGGCCATGACAAGTATACAGGCCCCCGGAGTGAGCGGCCGAAGAGACAATTTCAGTCACCTGCCGTAACCAGGTTACTTGTTTTCTTTTTTACTTATCCTGTCATACGAGGAGATTAAATATTTCGAGTGGTCTGACAGTTTCGTTGTCTTTTCCGATACCCGTACCGGGTCAATGGTTGCGTCAATCATGAGGTCAAAGCTGATTTCGTTCGTCCAGCTGGCTTTCTCAAACATGTTCATGAAACAGATCCCGATTAACGACGAGTCCTTGTGACGGGCAAGCATACGTTTTGCATCATCAACAGTCACCGGAACGTTTGGCATCGCGAGCCCCCCCATGATGACCTGTGCACCAGGTATGAGTACCATATGATCGGGTGAGATCTGCATGCCAACCCCCTCCTTGAAAACAATTTTTTTCGCCTGTTCTTCTTTGAAATACGGGACATAAACCTGTTCAAGCCCAAGCCCGCGAACGGCGAACGCGAGTAATTCAATAAACGGGGTGCAGGTACCGGGGACGCCGTAATATACCACCTGGTCTCCTTTTCCAAACTTTTTTGTTTCAAGGAATTGCTTGAAAGGGCGGAGGATACCGGGGATTCCTTTGAGGGGTGCTGGGTCACTCATCTTCGTCACACAAAAGAGGATCGTACTCGGCGGGACTTAATATTGGTGGTTTTACCTTTTTAAAAAAAGACTACCATGCAATTGTCATACCAACGCCGGTTTCCTTTACAGGACATTTTCCTGCAAGGAATAGTTTCGATGACAACGAAGTGCAATGGCAGGCATACAGGGCGTTTAACCGGAGACCCTGCAAATATTCGCGTGTTTTTTCCAATACGGGCTGATTTGGGGAAAGGAGGTGGAGTCCCCCGATAATGTCAACAACGCGTTCCTCGTGGCATACTGTTCGCGCTGTCTCAACAATATTGCAGATCCCTGCATGGGAGCAGCCGGTAATGATAACAAGTCCCCTGCCTGTTTTCAACGCAAGCGCAGAATCGTCAAGGATCAGGTCTGGCTCAGATGTGCCATCCGGCATGATGATCTTCCGCTTTCCCGGTTCCTGTATTTCAAAGCTGTTTTTTCGTTCAATCTGACCCAGAAATACAAGGTCTTCTGTGATCCAGTATGGTTGCGTTGTGGAATCCACGGTGAAATGTCGTTGTACCTCTTCTTCCGGTACCAGGGAACCAATGTTCGGGAGGGGTGATTTCGGGCGTGGATAGAAACAAACCGGGTGGCACAGTATTTTGGGCACCTTGTGCGGGATATCCTCGATAATTGCACCGTCCAGGTACCGGATGAAGGCCGGCAGACCGCCGGTATGGTCGAGATGCCCGTGTGAAAAGACAATCATGTCGAGGTCAAGGAGGCTGATCCCCATATCCTTCGCGTTGTCCATGAAAAGGCCCGAATAACCCATGTCAAACAGGATGTTTTTTCCGGCAGTCCGGATGAGAAATGAAAGGCCCGGCTCCCCGGAGAAATAGTGATCGATGAGGGTGTTATTGTCTACCAGGACCGTGAGCGAGGCCTGTGGGGGCATATATATCCTGATCCATGGGAAATCAGATAGACCTTTGCTTTGCTGATTCCCGGTACCGTATAGATTACGATACCTTTTTTTTATCTGTTCGGTCGCGTTCCTGCCGAAAACGTATATACCGGGTGGACAGAATGTAATCCCTGAGGTGCGATCAGAAATGGCGATTGATCCGATATGCAAAATGACCGTGGATGAAAAGACCGCAAAACTCGTCAGCGAGTACAAGGGGAAGAAATATTATTTCTGTGCCCCGGGCTGCAAGAAGAAGTTTGATACCGACCCTGAGAAGTATGCCTGAAACGGGCGGATGAACCCCCCGGGAGACCCGGGATAATTTTTTTCTTTTACAAAGTTAGGTATGTATACTATTACCCGCGGAATAAATCTACGGATGAGGTGGTCCTGATACTTGAATTTATAACACAGGCGACATGGTCGCCATACGTGGCAGGAGCTGGAATTGGCATTCTCGTTTGTCTTGCGTTCCTTCTCTCGAACCGGCCGATAGGGTGCTCATCCGGTTTTGTCAAGGCCACTGGACTGATTGAAAAAACCGTCAGTCCGGCGCATGCCGGAAAGAAGGAGTATTTTAAGGAAATTGTCCCCGACGTCGACTGGGCATTCATGCTGATCCCGGGTATCGTCATCGGGGCATTCATCTCCTCGATGCTTTCCGGGCAGTTTCAGTTCGTCATTGTCCCGTCGGCATGGAGTGCAACGTTTGGTAACACCCCGTTCCTTCGGATACTTGTTGCGGTACTTGGCGGGGTCCTCCTTGGTTTCGGCGCCCGCTGGGCCGGTGGATGCACGAGTGGTCACGGGATCAGCGGGTCTATCCAGCTCTCGCTCGCCAGCATGATCACTGCGGTGTGTTTCTTTGCCGGGGGGATAGGGATGGCGATGTTCCTGTTCTACGTGATCGGGGGTGCCTGAAATGGGTGCATTATTTACCGGTATCCACAAAGACCGCCGCCTCCAGGTAGTACTCGGACTCCTGTTCGGGATTGCGTTCGGTATCCTGCTCCAGAAAGGCGGGGTGACCAGCTATAACGTGATTATTGCCCAGCTCCTCCTCACCAATTTCACCGTGATGAAAGTAATGCTCTCGGCGGTGATCGTGGGGATGATTGGCCTTGNCCTCCTGAAACATTTTGGATATATCCAGCCTCACCCTGCATCCGGGACCATCGGTTCAAATGTCATTGGTGGCATTATTTTCGGGTTCGGGTTCGCCCTGCTCGGTTACTGCCCCGGGACGGTTGCAGGTGCCGTTGGAACGGGGGCCATTGATGCCCTTATTGGTGGTGTGGTCGGGATCCTCATTGGTGTTGCCATATTTGCAGAGCTATACCCGCAGATCAGGACCCGTTTCCTGTTGAAAGGCCCTCTCCCGGCCGTAACCGTGCAGGAATTCCTCCGGATTAATACGTGGATGACGATTGTTATTATGGAAGCTGTGATGATTGGGTTCCTCCTGGTGCTGGAATACCTTGGATATTAATGCGCAGACTGGCAGGGGGTACAGGATATCCCCCGGTACCTGATTTTTTCCCGACACCAGGATTGAAAATCGTTGTTACCTTCCCTGCAGTGCAATGCAAATTCATATGTATTGAAAAGAGGATAACTCACTTGATATGCCAGGTACTCTCCGGGTCCTTTATGTCGATGATGACCACTCACTTCTTGAGATCGGCAGGATGTTCCTGGAACAATCCGGAGATATTTCGATAGAAACCATTGATTCGGCAACTGCTGCATTAGATCTTATCAGGCGGGAACAATTCGATGCGGTTATCTCGGATTACCAGATGCCTGGTATGGACGGCATCAGGTTTTTGCAGGCCGTGCGGAATTCAGGCAATTCGATCCCGTTTATCCTGTTCACCGGAAAAGGGCGTGAAGAGGTTGTCATCCAGGCTTTAAACGAGGGAGCTGATTTTTATCTCCAGAAGGGCGGTGATCCGGATGCGCAGTTTGCAGAGCTGACCCATAAGATCCGGATGGCGTTCGAGAATCACCGGGCTGGAGAAAAGTTGCAGGTACTGAACCGGTTATACTCGGTACTATCTGCAACCAATAAGGCCGTTTTTAACATCAGGTCAAAGAAAGAGTTTTTTTATGAGATCTGCCGGGTCCTCGTGGAAACCGGGGGGTTCAGGATGGCATGGATCGGTCTTTCAGACCCGGAACACAGGACCATCCGGCCGGTTGCATCAGCCGGGCATGTTGACGGGTACGTTGAGACCATTCATATCTCAACGGAAGATGTTCCAACAGGTCGCGGGCCGACCGGAACGGCATTTCGGGAAGGTAAATTCTATTTCTCCAATGATATTACCACCGATCCCCGCATGGAACCATGGCGTGAGAACGCCCTGAAACGGGGTTACCTGGCAAATGCCGCCTTTCCTTTTGCCCTTGGAACAAAAAACGCAGGTGTTATCTCCCTTTATGCCCCTGTTACCGGGTTTTTTAACGACCAGATCATCGGGCTCCTGGAAGAACTGGCAGCCGATATTTCGTTTTCTCTCAGGACAATAGATGACCAGGATGAGCGGAAACGGGTTGATGAGGAGCTGCAAAGGCAGAATACATTCACGGATGCACTGCTCAACAGCATTCCCGGCCTGTTTTACCTTTATGACGACGAGGGACGTCTCATCCGGTGGAATAAGAANCACGAGTCCATTACCGGTTACTCAGCGGAAGAGCTTGGACGCATGCANCTCATGGACTGGTACAGGGGTGATGCGCGTGATATGGCGACTATCACCAAAGGGGCAGAGCGTGCACTCTCTGAGGGCTATGCTGAAGCCGTTGCAAACCTGACAACCAAAAGCGGAAAGAGGATCCCCTTTTATTTTACAGCCGCCAGGCTCGAAATTGCAGGCAGGAAGTATTTTACCGGTATCGGGATTGACGTCACCCGGCGCAAACAGGTTGAAAAAGCACTACGTGAAACCGGCTCACGACTGAGCTTTGCCCTTCGTTCTGCAAAGGCAGGTACATGGGACTGGGACTTCGCTTCCGGGGAACTGGCCTGGTCACCGGAGTTCTTTGAGTTATTCGGCCTGCCCCCGGATGCAACACCTTCTTTTGAAACATGGCTTGCATCCCTGCACCCTGATGACCGCACACCGGCAATGGAGAAGACTAACCAGTCAGTACAAGAGCACAGGGACCTCTGGAACGAGTACCGGGTCATCCTCCCGGGCGGGGGGTTGCGCTGGATCGGGGCTTCGGGCAGCACTTCCTATGATAACGCGGGAGAACCGTTACGCATGAGCGGCGTCTGTATAGACATTACCGACAAAAAGCGTGCTGAAGAGGAACTCCTGAAGAAAAACGAAGAACTCGGGGCCTCGTACGAGGAACTGAATGCGACGAACGAAGAACTTCGCCACACGATGGAGGAGCTGGCCGGGAGCGAAAAGACTTTCCGCTCCCTTTACCAGCAGATGCCCAATGGATTTGCAGTCCACGAGATAATCTGCGACGAGAATGGCAGGCCCTGTAATTACCGGTTTATCGATGTGAACCCTGCATTCGAGCGGATGACCGGGCTCCACCGCAAAGACCTGTTTGGTAAGACCGTCCTTGAAGTACTGCCAGGTCTGGAGCCAGCCTGGATCGAGCGGTACGGGCGGGTCGCCATTACGGGATCACCTGACCATTTTGAAAACTATTCCGGGGATTTGGACAGGTTTTTCGAAGTAAACGTGTACCAGAATGCTCCCGGGCAGTTTACAACGGTAGTATCTGATATTACCGATCGCAAGAGGATAGAAGCGGACCTCCGGGCAAGCGAGGAAGCCCTCTCTGCCATGCTCAACGGGATAACCGAATCTGCATTCATGATGAGTCCGGAGGGGATTGTCCTTGCATCAAATGAAATGGCTGCAAAACGCGTCGGGCTGAAGTGTGCAGAGGACCTGGTTGGGATGAATGTATTTGGTCTTCTCCCGGCCGAAGTCCGGATAAACCGCCAGAAAAAAATACAGGAAGTACTGAAGTCCGGTGAACCGGTCCAGTTTGAGGACGTCCGGAACGGCCGGGTCATTGACCAGACCATCTACCCTGTCATGAACCCGGACGGAACGACAGGCCGCCTGGCCGTTTTTGGGATGGATATCACTGACCGCAAGCAGGCCGAGGACGCCCTCCGGGAGAACGAACTTCTTTTGCGTGAAGTCTTTAACAATGCGAACGATTCTGTATTCCTGCTTGAAAGGGCCCCGGAGGGCCCAGGAAAATACCTCCTTGTGAACGATAAAGCCTCCAGTATGCTGGGATATTCCAAAGAAGAGCTGGCAGAGATGTCCCCCCGGGACCTCGTGCCTGAGGACATCCAGAAAAAAGTCATGCCTGATGTCATAAAGAGGTTGCGAAAAGATGGTCATGCTACCTTCGAATCTGCACACAGGCGGAAAGACGGTAGTATCTACCCGGTCGAAGTCAGTACCCACACGTTCCGTTACAAGGGAAGAGATGTTGATCTCTCGATTGTCCGCGATATCACCGAACGGAAATTGGCGGAAGAGGCACTGCGCGAGAGCGAGGAACGGTACCGGCTCCTCGCTGATAACTCGACTGATGTGATCTGGACTCTCGGTCTTGATGGTATCTTTACCTATGTCAGCCCCTCGATCTTTTCGCTCCGTGGATATACGCCGGAAGAGGTAATGCACCAGTCACTTGATGAGATGGTATCCGTAGGATCGCGTGCTGCCGTGCATGATACCATGCAGCGTATACTGGAGGAGGTAAAATCCGGTAGTATTCCGGCCCCTTCAGTAATGGAAGTTGAGCAGCCCTGCAAAGATGGATCATCGGTATGGACCGAAATTGTGTCGCATTTGTTATTTGATGCATCCGGGAACGTCACGGGTTTTATCGGTATCAGCCGTAACATCACGGAACGCAAACTGGCTGAAGAAACCATGAAGAGGAGCGAGGAACGGTATAAGCTCATCTCGGGAACGACAACAGACTTCGTTTTCTCCTGCAGCAGACCTGCTGGCGGCACGTATTCAATCGAATGGATGGCCGGCGCTGTCGAACGGATCACCGGATTCACCATCGATGAACTACGTGCCATGGGGTGCTGGAGGTGCCTGGTCGACCCTGAAGATTACCCGGTTTTCGATGATTCCGTTATCAATCTGCCTCCCGGGACGAGCAGGACCTGCATCCTTCGCATCCACACAAAAGACGGGACTACCAGGTGGCTTGAGGTTAACACCACAAATTTACCGGGGACTCTCTCTTCCCCGCCGGAACAGGTGTTCGGGGGTTGCAGGGATATTACCGGGCGCAAGAGGGCAGAAGAAGCACTCAGGGAAGCGAACAGGAAACTCAACCTCCTTTCAGGTATTACCCGGCATGACATCAGCAACCAGCTGACGGTGCTGCAGGGGTATATACTGATGTTTGAAAAGAAACAGCCCGACCCCTCGTTCAGCGTATATTTCCAGAAGATGAACCGGTCCGTGGACCGGATCTCCGCCATGATCCAGTTGACCAGGGAATACGAGGAAATCGGTGTCAATACCCCTGTATGGCAGGACATCCGGACGTTCGTGGATGAAGGGGGAAATAATAGTGCGCTGGGGGATATCCGGNTGCTGAATGATGTTCCTGCCGGTTCAGAAGTGTTTGCCGACCCGCTGATTACGAGGGTCTTTTATAACCTGGTGGACAATGCCGTCCGGTATGGCGGGAAGATAACAACTATCCGGTTCTCTGTTGAAGACCGGGATGGGGACCATTTCATCGTCTGCGAGGATGATGGTGATGGTGTCCCTGCAGAGGACAAGGAGAAGATATTCGAACGTGGATTCGGGAAAAACACAGGCCTTGGTCTTTTCCTTTCGCGGGAAATCCTTG
>JGI20214J51650_10001414_pt1 | contig 15203 bp, 15 predicted proteins | sample WetSurMetagenome_FD_51650 | JGI IMG/M metagenome (IMG submission 51650) | reverse complement strand
CCCGCCTCTCTGACTCGGCCGCCGGGATGTCCCTGCAGAGGCGGTCGTAGCCCGAGCCGGCGCCCGATCTCCTCGAGTCACGCATCGAGCCGAGGCGCTCCTTGGTGCAGAAGCAGCGGTATGCCGCACCCTTCTCGAGCAGGGCTCCCGAGTGCTCACGGTAGATGTGAAGGCGCTCGCTCTGGCGGTATGGGCCGTATGGACCGCCCACTCCCGGGCCCTCGTCCCAGTTCAGCCCGAGCCACTCCAGCGAGTCGAGGATGGCTTTCTCGGAGTGCTGGGTGGAGCGGGCCTGGTCGGTGTCCTCTATCCTCAGGACGAAACTGCCGCCGTTCTTCTTCGCCCAGACCCAGTCGAATAGGGCCTGGTAGGCCGTCCCAACATGCGGGTCGCCCGTCGGGGAGGGCGCAATCCTGGTCCGGACCTCCACGTCAGGCACCTCCCCCGCCCGAGGACTTCTCGATCTTCGCCCAGTCGTCGCGCAGAGTCACGGTGCGGTTGAAGACCGGGGCGCCCGGCTTCGAGTCGGGATCCGCGCAGAAGTAACCCAGCCGCTCGAACTGCCAGACCTTCCCCGGTGCGGGATCCGCAAGGCAGCCCTCCACCCTCGCCCCCTGCACGACTTCGAGGGAGGCGGGATTGAGTTCGTCCTTCCAGTCCACGCCTTCGGTCGCCCCCGGGAACGGCACCCTGAAGAGGTGCTCGTAGAGCCTAACCTCGGCGGGGATGCTGGAGGCGGCGGTCACCCAGTGCAGGGTGGCCTTCGGCCTGCGGCCGTCGGGGGCGTCGCCGCCGCGGGTGGCCGGGTCGTAGGCGCAGCGGATCTCCGTGATCTCGCCGGTGGCGGGATCCTTGTCGAAGCCGGTGCAGGTGACGAGATATGCGTAGCGCAGCCGGACCTCGCGACCCGGGGAAAGCCTGAAGAACTTCGCCGGCGGATCCTCGCGGAAGTCGTCGCGCTCGATGTACAGAACCTTCGAGAACGGCACTCGGCGGGTTCCGGCAGACGGGTCTTCGGGGTTCACGACGAAGTCGAACTCCTCGACCAGGTCTTCGGGGTAGTTCTCGATTACGAGCCTGACGGGACGAAGGACGGCCATGGCGCGCGGCGCGTGCCTGTTGAGATCCTCGCGCACACAGTGCTCCAGCAGGGCGATGTCCACCGTGCTGTCTCGCTTGGCCACTCCGATGCGCTCGGCGAAGGAGCGGATGGCCCTGGGGTCGTATCCCCGGCGCCTGATGCCTGCCAGAGTAGGCATGCGCGGATCGTCCCAGCCCCTAACGAGACCCTCGTTCACGAGTTGCAGGAACTTCCGCTTGCTCATGACCGTGTAGGTCAGGTTGAGCCGGGCGAACTCTATCTGTTGAGAATGGTGGATTCCCAGCTCGTCCAGGAACCAGTCGTACAGGGGTCTGTGGTCCTCGAACTCCAGTGTGCAGATGGAGTGCGTTATCCCCTCGAGAGAATCGGATATCGGGTGCGCGTAGTCGTACATCGGATAGATGCACCAGTCGTCGCCGGTGCGGTGGTGCGAGGCCCGCAGGATCCTGTAGACGACCGGATCCCGCATGTTGAGGTTGGGCGATGCCATATCGATCTTCGCCCGCAGTGTCTTCGAGCCGTCGGGAAAATCGCCCGCCCTCATCCTGCGGAACAGCGTCAGGTTCTCCTCCGGGCAGCGCGCGCGCCAGGGGCTCTCCCGGCCGGGCTCCGTGAGCGTACCGCGATACTCCTTGACCTGGTCGGCGCTGAGGTCGCAGACGTAGGCCCTGCCGTTCATGATGAGCTTCTCGGCGAACTCGTACAGCCTCCCGAAGTAATCGGAGGCGAAGAAGAGCCTGTCGTCCCAGTCGAAGCCCAGCCAGCGTACGTCGTTGATGATCGAGTCTACGAACTCGATCTCCTCCTTCGACGGGTTCGTGTCGTCGAAGCGGAGGTTGCACAGCCCACCGTATTGCCTGGCGATTCCGAAGTTCAGGCAGATCGACTTTGCATGGCCGATGTGCAGGTAGCCGTTGGGCTCAGGCGGGAAGCGTGTGTGCACTCTCCCTCCGAAGCGGCCGCTGGCATTGTGCTCGTCGACGATGTCGCGGATGAAATCGCGGGGGGTGGAGTCAGGCACCTCTCCACCCTCTGATATCCTAGCCTTTTCGTCCATTGCAGTTCCAATCCAGACTGGAGTTCTTGCAGGTATACTGATTCGTGCCGGTCATGCCTGCAACCTGCAGGTGGATGATCTACTGCTGAACTGGGCGGGGGCTTTCGGCGGACGGGGCGTAGTACTGAGGATACTTCTTCCCGCCGATGCGGATCGCGTTGGCCGGGCAGATGCCGTGGCAGCGCATGCAGAGCTCGCACCTGTCGGAGTGAATGGGAAAGTCGACCATGCGGATGTTGCCCACGGGGCAGTGCGACACGCAGAGGCCGCAATGAGTGCAGGAGGCCTGGTCGACAGACATCGCCAGTTTCTTCCTCATGCTGCGAAAAGGACGGTCGTTGGCGATGAGTGCCGCCACCAGGTCGGGCCAGCCGAATATCCTGACCCACTTCGCCCTGTCCTCGAACAGGGCTTCGGCGAACGCGTCGGCCTTGATCATCGCTTTCGCGATGGTGGCGGATTCCGTCGGGATGCTCCTGCCCTTGAGCATGAAGTTGCCGGGCATAACCAGGCGGCAGGCCCCCAGGGGCTTGTATCCTCTGCGTCCGAGCAGGCCTTTCATGGGTCCGACCAGACCGCCGGTCGAGCCGCCCATGGTGCACATGAAGAACACACCGCGGCCTGCGCCAGGGCGCAGATTCCTGACGAAGCGCCAGACCATGGGATATGTGGTGAAGGCGGCCGCCGGGCAGGCGAGCCCGAGTGTCCCCTCGGCCGGGAGAGTTGTCGGATCCGTGTCCTCTATCGGCCGCATATGCACTTCCAGACCGTGGGCCTGGAAGACCGCGGACATGCGGGAAACGGCGAGCGAGGTGTTGCCCGTTCCCGAGAAGAAGCAGAACTCGATCGGACCCTTCAGCATCACCCTCCCCCTCTCCTGCCATGAAGACGGAACATACACAAGCCGGGCCTGACGGAGGAAGCTGTCGCGCCGTCACAGGGGTCAGACCCCTTTTCGAGAGGAACCATGGCATTCAATTGTAAAGCATACTGTTACATCCTCCATGGGAAGATGGGCAACCGAGCCGGAGTGCCGGATGCAGGACGCCGGGAGGTAATCCCGGGCTCCCGGTCCGGCGCCATATTCACCTCATGGGCATCTGCATCGACAGGTCATATCCGGGTGGCCTCCGCGTGCTGGTCGGCATGAGCGGCGGGGTCGACTCCTCCGTGGCCGCGCTGCTGCTCCGGCGGCAGGGCTGCAGGGTCGCGGGCATAACGATGAAGACCTGGCGCGGCACATCCGACAGGCGGTGTTCCGGGCGCCCGGCATGCATCGGTCCGGGTGAAGGGGCCGACGCCGAGAAGGCCGCAACGATCTGCGAGAAGCTGGGCATGCCGCACTCGGTGGTCGACCTGTCGGCCGAGTTCGAGGAGGCCGTGCTCTCGGGGTTCAGGAGCGACTACTCATCCGGCCTCACGCCGAATCCATGCGTCATCTGCAATCGGGCTATCAAGTTCGGTTCGCTCTGGGCAAAGGCTTCTTCGGCAGGGGAGTTCGACCTCTTTGCCACCGGCCACTATGCCCGCATCGTCCACGGGGAACCTCCGGCCAGGCACAGGCTGCTCATGGGGCTCGATCGCATGAAGGACCAGTCGTACTTCCTCGGCCTCCTGACGCAGGACCAGCTGGGCAGAACCCTGCTCCCGCTCGGAGGGCTGACGAAGGCGGAGGTCCGCGGAATCGCGAGGGAAGCCGGCTGGATCGATCTCGCAGATTCCCGCGAAAGCCAGGATCTCGCCGAGGGCGGCGGCTACGCCGGTCTGCTCAGACAGGATGCACAGCGGCCGGGACCAGTCGTCAATCCTGATGGATGCGTGATCGGGACGCACAAGGGCACCGCCTTCTTCACCATCGGTCAGCGGAAGGGCCTGGGAATAGGCGGTCTGAAAAGGCCTTTGTTCGTAACGCGCCTGGACCCTTCGAGCAGCACCGTTTTCGTCGGGCCGCGCGAGCTGCTCCTGTCGACGGGTTTGCGCGCCTCGGAGATGAACTGGGTGGCCTGGGAGGATCCTCCACGGGAGTTCGAGGCCCGTGCACGGATCAGGAGCAGACACGAACCCGCAGCTGCCCGAGTAACGGTTTCGAATGACGGTGATTCCGTCGAGATGATGTTCGACGAGCCCCAGTCCGCCGTCACGCCTGGCCAGCTCGTTGTTCTCTACGACTGCGAATCGGTACTCGGCGCAGGGAGGATAACGGGGGCGGCCGGCCAACAAGGCCTGCCGTAGACAGGGCCCCCATCGACCCGATCAACATCCCGGCTTGTGCTCCGATACCGGGGCGTCTCCTGCTGTATTCGAGGGGATGGGAATTGCCATCGGGACGATTCCCGCGGACCGGGACTGGCGGACTGGCGGAGAGGGGGGGATTCGAACCCCCGGACAGACTTTTGGGCCCGTCAACCGCTTAGCAGGCGGTTGCCTTCAGCCACTCGGCCACCTCTCCGCACGGTCCCGGATTATCGGCCGGAATGCCGTAACGGTCAAGGATATTTCCTTTTCCATCATATGGACAGCATCGCCTCGGCTTCAAGGGCTCCAGTGGCATTGCCTGCCCGCACCACCGGATGCGAGATTTACTCCGAAACGCTGGGCGGCGGCATGCATGCCGCCGGGGACCGGCAGATTCCTGGAGGTAGCCTTGCCCAGGATAGACAGACTGGTCATTGGGATCTTCGGCCGCATAAACGCGGGCAAGAGCACCCTCATGAATCTCCTCACCCAGCAGGAGACATCCCTGGTCGATCCCCAGCCGGGGACCACAGCCGACATCAAGAGCGCAGTCATGGAGATCCACTCCCTCGGCCCAGTCCGCCTGCTGGACACGGCCGGCCTGGACGAGGGAAGCCTCCTGGGTGAAAAGAAGAGGTCCAAGGCCCTTTCGGCTCTTGAGGAATGCGACGTGGCGCTCCTGGTCATCGACCCCGTGCAGGCTTTCCTCTCGGGGCAGCTGACGGTCGAGGAGCTGGTGGGCAACCTGTCGAGAAGGCATGGCCGCGCGCTCGCCGTCGTCTTCAATGTCAGGAAGGACACGGACGCGCTGCTCGAGGACTCCGGGGCCAGCCTCGAGGAGGCCATCGAGTACTGCCGGACCGCTCTGCCCGACCGGAAGGGCGTCCCCTCCCTGGTGGCCGACCTCTCCGATCCTTCGAGCCTCGCCCCCCTGGTCGAGCTCATCGGCAGGGCAAGGCCCGGGGATGACGCAGCCCCCGCCCTCCTCCCCTTTCTGAAGCCACACGGCGCCGTCCTCATGCACATACCGATGGACGAGGAAACCCCTGCGGGCCGCCTCCTGCGCCCCCAGGAGATGGCCATGGAGTACCTTCTCAGGATGGGCATCCCCGTCGGCCTCTACAGGACGGACCTGCGACTCGGCAGGAGCCGCTCCCGAGAGCTCGCGGGAGCCGAGCGGAAGAAGTTCGAGCAGTTCCTGCGGTCGTTCGAGTCGGGCCCCGGTGTGCAGCTCGTACTGACGGACTCCCAGGCGATCGACCTNATGAAGGACTGGGTTCCCGACTCCATTCCCTTGACCACCTTCTCGATAATGATGATCAACCAGACTGCCGGCGGGGATCTGGACCTGTTCGCAAGAGGTGCCGGGGCGCTCGACGGGATGAAGTCAGGAGATCGGGTCCTGGTCGTCGAAGCCTGCAACCACGACAGGATGGCGGAGGACATAGGGACTGTGCAGATCCCCGGAAAGCTCGCGAAGGCCGTTCCCGGGATCGAGATCGATCATTCGTTCGGTCGTGAGTTCCCGCTTCCGGAGGAACTCCGCCGGTATCGCGTCGCCATCCACTGCGGGGGATGCATGATCAGCAGGCAGACGGCATCCGCACGGATCAGGCGCCTCGCCGAGGCCGGCGTGCCCGTGACGAACTACGGCCTTGCCCTCTCGTGGCTCGAAGGCCCGGAAACCCTTGCCAGGGTCCTCGCGCCCTGGATGGAAGGCAGGAGATGACATGAGGCTCCTTTTGGCTGCCCTGGCCTTCGCGATCCTGTCATGCGGCAGAGAAGAGGGTCCACGGACGCCCGCGGCGCTTCCCGATTCGGGCGAGACAGCCACGGTGGAGGCCACCACTACCGTCGCGGAGCCGGGAGTCTTCACCGGCCCGGTCCACGCGGCCAGGAACGCCGCCGCCGAGGCGGACGCCCGCACTGCGGCCATCGACTCGACCCTCGGGACTCTTCGTTGAGGGTAGCAGCAGCCCTCCTGCTTGCCGCATCAGTCTGCGGTGCGGAAACCTGGTTCCTCCCCAGGGTGAGCCCCGACTTCGATGCGATCGCCGTCATGCTGCCCGGGGGACGCATCCCCCAGATACCGTGGGAGGGCTTCCCGGACATCGCAAGAGAACGCTTCTGGGCCTACTCCTGCTCCGGCCTGCTGATGGGCCGGTCGGCCTGGAGCGCCTACCTGCTCGTCACCCCTCCGGGGACTTCCGGACAATTCCTGGAGGCCGCCGGCATGCTGGAAACGAGCTACATGCTGTCCGACACCAGCGTATGGGGTCGGGCTCTCATGCTGGAGGCGACAGGCGCGGAATCTTCCGTGACGATAGTCTGGTCCGACTCCGTGGGAGGGTCTGTCCCGCAGAGGCTGCCCCTGCGGAGAAGCGCCTGGCTGGCCGCCGGACCTGATACCCTGATCGTGAACGGGACCTGGGACAACAACCTGTTCCTCTGGTCGCCGGATTCGGGCGATGCCGGCCTTTCCGGGGCGGCATGGCGCGGCATCGGGACCGAAGTGGTGCCCACGGGAGCCGGCTCGTGCATCATCGCGGCGGCCTCGGCCTCCGAGGGCACTCCTGCGAACCTGTCCGATTACCTCGCATCGGAAAACGGGTGGGACAGCTCCTTCGCGAGCCCCTGGGGACTGCTGCTGGAGGCCATGGACTCGCTGGTCGCATCCATGTATCCGGTGAGTGCAGGTGGAGGCAATCTCGTGTGGCTGAAGGGAACGGGATCGGGCAGCGCCGTCGAGCCCTGGGTGATGCTGCCGGGACCGCCGGCCCCCGCGAGGACGCGTCAGACCATGCCGTGGCCGCTCGAGATCTCCCGTGCGCCACATCCCGACCAGATACCGGAGACGCCCATCGTCCACAGGCTCATGCTGCCGTATGCCGGCACCGGGGACATGGCCCTGGTCCTCGCAGGAGTGCTCGAGAGACTGATGGCGCGGAGCGCCCTGCCTGGCATACCGGGCGCCGTCTCTGTGCAGGTGGANGTGGTTCCCGACAGCCTCGAGGTCATCCTCGTGGGCGATATTGCGATGGACGGGTCTGCGCTCCGGGCGAGGATCACCGANCTGCTCGCCACGACGGCGCTCAGCCCGCCGGAATCCTCACTGGTGTCGAACGCGACGCTGCGCGCCTCGTTCAGGACAGGNCGATGGATAGCCATGCCGGCCAGGTCCGATATCGTGATGGGCCTGGCATCCGCCCTCGGGCTGGCGGGCGGCTCGGGGTTCTAGGCGGCCTTCTTCTTCGGTGTCGCGCCGAAGAGCACCGACTTCACCCATTGCCAGTTCAGGACCAGGTGCACGATCCCGACGATTATCAGGGCGAAGCCCACGGGCTTGTGGACCAGGGTGAACAGGGCGTACCACCCCAGCCTGGCGCCCACCGCGCTCGTCGCCTGAAGCAGAAACAAGAGGAACAGCAAAGGGTTCAGGACCTTCAACGCCTTCTGCCTGTTCATTCAGCACCTCCTGGGACTGTGTCCGGGAGCCCCNGGCGCACCACGACGGACGCCGTCAGCTCCCGATCTTCTCGAGCTCCGCTGCAAGGCGATCCCATTCTGTCTGGAGCCCGCCGGTCCTGTCGGCGAGCCAGGCGTGCTCCTTCTGGAGCTCGACGACCTTCGGGCCATCGGCCAGGATGGAGGGGTCGCACAGGCAGGCCTCGATGGCCCTCAGCTTCTCCTCGAGCGGCAGAAGGTCCTTCTCGACCACCTGGATCTTTCTCTCGACCCTCTGCCTCAGCTTGTACAGCCGGTTTCTCTCCTCTGCCTCGCGGCGCTTGCGGTCCTTCTCCATGTCCCTCTGCGAGGGACCCGACTGCTCAGGTCTGACCGGGGCGTCGAGCAGCTCCTGCAGAGCCTGGTGCCTCTTCTCCAGGTAGTAGTCGAAGGTTCCGTTGAACGGCCTGACGGATCCGCCCTCCACCTCGAACACCTTTTCCACCACGGCGCCCAGGAGATGCTCGTCGTGGCTGATCAGGACGAGCGTCCCCTTGTAGTCCTTCANAGCCTCCTCGAGAACCTCCCGGGAAAAGATGTCCAGGTGGTTCGTGGGCTCGTCCAGGATGAGGAGGTTCAGGGGTGTCAGAAGTATGCGTGCCAGCGCGATTCTCGACTTCTCCCCGCCAGAGAGGACCGAAGTCCTCTTGAAGACGTCGTCCCCCGTGAAGAGGAACATCCCCAGAAAGGCCCTGAGCTGCTGTTCGCTGCTCTCGGGGCTGACCGAGGAAAGCTGCTCGAGGATGCTCATGTCACGCGAGAGCGAGAGCTCCACCTCCTGGGAGTAGTAGCCTATAAGAACGCCCTGGCTGATCGTGACACGGCCTTCGGTCGGCTCTTCGATGCCGGCGATGAGCCTCGAGAGGGTCGACTTGCCCTCGCCGTTGCGGCCCACGATCCCGATCCGCTCACCCCTCTGGACGAGCAGGTCCACGCCGCTGAAGACCACCCGGTCATATCTCTTGGAGATCTCGCTGGCCTCGATGACCTTGAGCGGGCTCCGCGGAACCTCCGGGAATCTGATCCTCATGCGCGAGTGTCCCCGGTGGGTCTCGATGACCTCCATGCGCTCGAGCATCTTCATCCTGCTCTGCACCAGGTTGCGTTTCTTGGGATTGCTGCGGAACCTGTTGATGAAGCGCTCGATCTTCTCCCTCTGATCGGCCTGCAGCCTGGCCTGCTTCTCCCTCTCGGCGACCTCGATCTTCTTCTGCTCCTCATAGCTGCTGTAATTGCCCCGGTAGATCGATCCCCTGCCGAATTCCATCTCCATCACCCTGCGGGCGGTCCTGTCCAGGAAGGCCGGATCGTGGGAGATGATCCAGACAGCTCCGCCGAAGTTCTGGAGGTATTCCTCGAGCCACAGCCTGGCATCGAGGTCGAGATGGTTGGTGGGCTCGTCGAGCAGGAGGAGGTCGGGGGCCGCCAGGAGCAGAGCCGCAAGTTCCGCGCGCATCCGCCATCCCCCGGAGAACGTCTCGAGCGGCTTCTGGAGGTCGTCCTGCCGGAATCCGAGACCCGCGAGGAGCCGGGCTGCCCTGAACTCCAGCGTGTAGGCGCCCGACGCTTCCAGGAGGTGCGAGGCCTCCCCCAGCTCCCTGAGGGCCTCGTCGTCGTCTTCGCCTTCGGAAAGCCTCTCGGCCAGCTCCGAGTGACGCTCGATGGCCGCCCTGGTCTCCTCTGAATGCAGCATGACCCTCTCGAGCAGGGGGCCTGTCGGGAACTCGGACATCTCCTGCGGGAGATAGCCCACGCGGGTGCCCCGGGCCAGGCTGATCGTGCCTTCAGAGGGCGCCAGCTCGCCGCAGAGCACCCGGAACAGAGTGGTCTTCCCGGCTCCGTTCACGCCCACGAGGGCGGTCCTGTCGCCGCGCTCGATGTTGAATGTGAGCCCGGAGAAGATCTCGTCGGCTCCGAAGGACACGCCCAGGCCGCCTGCAGAGAGGATCATCCTCCGGACCTCCCGGCGGATTCAAAGGTTCTCGAAGGGACCGCAGACGGATTGTTCACAGGGTGATCCTCACAGGTTCGAAGTCGAGCCAGTCCGCCGAGACCAGCCTGTACGACACGCCGCCGAGCTCGAAATCCGGCGCCTGAGGCCAGACCGGCCCGTGCAGATGGCCGAATATGCAGACGGAGGCTCCGGAGGCGCTTATCAGATCAGTGAAGGGAGTCGGCGAGCCGTCCTCGCTCGGGGGGTAGTGCATCATCACGACGAGCGGCATGTCAATCCGTCCGTCCCTTGCCCGGGCTGCCGCTGACAGCGAGATCGCGAGCCTGTCCGCCTCCCTCGCGAATGCCGCCTCGTCCCTCCCCTCCACGAACAGCTCGCTGCCCGGGAGAGACCATCCCCTGGTTCCCGCGACGATAGCTCCACCGATGTCGAACGCATCGTTCTGGAGAGCCTGGAAGCCTTCGGGCAGGGCTGCCCTGACCCTGGACAGCGACTTCCACCAGTAGTCGTGGTTCCCCCTTAGCATGATCTTGCGGCCAGGAAGCGAGGCCACGATCGAGAGGTCCGGCAGGGCCTCCTCCAGGCGCAGGGCCCATGAGACGTCTCCGGGGATCAGGACCGTGTCGTCGGGCTCCACGCACTTCCTCCAGGCCGAGGAGATCTTCCTGGCATGGCCCTCCCAGCACGCGCCGAAGATCTCCATCGGCTTGGCGCCGGAGGAGGACAGGTGGAGATCGGATATCGCCCAGACCGTCATCGCAGAGGCGTCGGGGCGGTACTACCCCCTGCGCGAGAGGCTCGTATCTGCTCGAGGAGGGCGGGTATGCGGGCCGGCTCGGAGGCGATCTCGGTGGCCCCTTCCAGCTCGTCAGGGCCTCCGTAGCCCCAGAGGCAGCCGATGGATGGAAGACCGCATTCCAGGGCGGCTTCGATATCGATATACCTGTCGCCGACAACTGCTGCGACCCCTCCGGCCCTCAGTGCGAGGTCCCTGATCCTCTCGGCCTTCCCGATGCCGCCCTCCAGCCCGCTCAACTCGTCGAAGAAGCCGCGGATGCCCGTGGCGCGGGTCACCAGCTCGATGTACTCGACCCCTGCATTCGAGCAGACGGCCATCGCCCAGCCTGTCCCCGCCAGAACGGCGAGGGCGGCGGGGATGCCTGGATAGCACTCCGCGGATGTCCTGACGGTTTCCGCCTGCCTGATCCTCAGGGCTCTCACGAAGGACTCCCTCGTGGCCTCGCCCGCTCCGGGGAGCAGCGCATCGCAGATGTCGGGGATCGGCTCTCCGTAGAGAGACTCGATGAAGTCGTCGTCAGGGATCGCCGCGCCGGCGTCCGCCAGGGCCATCCTGATTGCGGGGGTCAGCGCCGCCTCCGTGCGGTGGAGCGTTCCGTCGAGGTCGAAGATCGCGAGGTCGGTCATGGTTCGTTCCGTTTCCGTTCTGCAGACGGATGTGGGTAAATATGTTTATTCGGGTCTAGCAGTTAATACAATAGCGCAGCCCTGCCGGGCTCACGCGAATGGTAATCCTTGCATCCCAATTGTCTGCCGGGATTTCCGAACAAAGCGAACTTTGACCCCTTCAGCCGCCGCAGCGGAAGGTTCTGCCGGCCAGCACCTCCAGGGCATGCGGCAGCAGCGGGACAAGGAATTCGAAGCACTCCGTGGCGGCCCTCCTGCTTCCGGGGAGGTTCACGATCAGGGTCGTGCCCCTTATGCCGGCTAGGCCCCGGGACAGCCAGGCGGTTTCCACCTTTCCGGCGGACTTCGCCCTGAGCATCTCCGGCAGGCCCGGCACCCAGCGCTGGATCACATCGTGCATGGCCTCGGGCGTGCAGTCCGTCGGGGAGAAGCCGGTTCCTCCAGTTGTGAGTATCAGGTCGCAGGAGCATTCGTCGCACCACCCCCCGAGCAGGGCGGCTATCCGCGGCCTGTCGTCGGGGACCACGGCGACCCGTGTAACGGTGAACCCCGCGCCTTCGAGCGCTTCGCGCAGAGCGGGCCCGCTGCCGTCCTCACGCTCCCCGCGGCTGCATGAATCGCTCACCGTCATCACGCCGGCCCTGGCCGCGGTCAATCCGTCCACCTGAACTCCCCCGACTTCCCGCCCGACTTCTCGACGAGCCTGATGGGCCCTATCTCCATCCTCTTCCCGAGGTATTTCAGCATGTCATACACCGTCAGGAGCGCCACCGACACGCCCGTGAGGGCCTCCATCTCGAAGCCCGTCCTCTCCACCCCGGTCACCGTGCAGGTGGCAACCACATCGTCGGCCTCCCGGGCCAGATCCACGACTACGGAATCCAGCCTCAGGGGGTGGCAGAGCGGGATCAGTCCCGAGGTCCGCTTCGCGGCCAGGATTCCCGCCAGCCTCGCACACGAGGAGATGTCACCCTTGGCCGAGTCGCCGGAGTCGAACGCCTCCGCCGCCGCCTGCCCCAGCCGGATGCGCCCCTGCGCGACGGCACGCCTCGCGGTCTCGGGCTTCACCGAGCTGTCCACCATCCTTGCCTGTCCGCGATCGTCGAGATGGCTCGAGCGGTCCCTGTCCGTCATCCCCCGGTCCTCCACATGCTCAGGTTCCTGCAGCCGGTGGAAGCGGCAGGCTTCATCTCCACCGCCTCCTCTATCATCCCGAGAAGCGCCGTATCGTCGGCGCCGCCCCTCATGCATGCCTTCAGATCGAAGCCCTCCGGCCTGGAGAGGCAGGAGAGCAGGAGTCCGGTGGACGAGAGCCTGAGCCTGCGGCAGTCCCTGCAGAACTGGGGATCGGACACGGGAGCGACGATCCCGAAGGTGATGTCCTCGGAGGGAATGCTCCAGGTGGTCTGCACCCCTCCGGGTTCCCTGCCCATGGAAACCGTCTCACCGAGGACGGAGGCCGCTGCCAGGATCCGCTCGGCGGGAAGGAAGCGCGCCTCTCCGAGCCTCGCCGGCATATGCTCGATGAACCTGAGATGGACTCCGGCCTCGGATGCCCAGAGGAGCATGTCCGGGATCTCCCCGTCGTTCAGGCCCTTGAGCACCACGCAGTTCACCCTGACCGGAGTGAGCCCCGCCTCGATCGCTGCGGATATCCCCTGCTCGATGGCCTGCACCGAGGCCGTTCCACCCGAGATGGCCGCCAGCACTTCGTCCTTCAGCGAGTCGAGGCTCACGTTCACCCTGTCGAGCCCGGCCGCTGCGAGAGCCCCAGCATGTCTCTCCAGAAGGAGCCCGTTGGAGGTCAGGACCAGCTTGTCGAATCCGCATCTGCTCAGCCCGGCCACCAGGACCGGGAGATCCCTCCTCAGCAGCGGCTCTCCCCCGGTTATCCTAACCTTCCGGATCCCGGCGGTCCGGAAGATCCCGGCAAGCCTCTCTATCTCCTCGAATCTCAGGATCTCGGCGTGATCGTAGAGAGGCACGCCTTCCGAAGGCATGCAATAGATGCAGCGCATGTTGCACCTGTCGGTGACCGACAGGCGCAGATAGTCGATCTCCCTGCCCTGGCGGTCTCTCATGGGCTGGGAAACCCTTCAGGCTCGAGCGGGATGAACTCCAGGACGTCTCCGCGGGAGACCGAGGTTCTCTCCGGAGGCACGACGGCGAGAGCGTTCGCATCGCGCGTGCTCCTGAGGTCGCCGGATCCCGAGGATGGCGGCAGGCCGAGGATCCAGACCCCCTCGCCGCGCATCGCAGTCACGCGGAGGAAGTTCATCCTCCCCGCCTTCAGCCTCTCCTCGAAGCGCGCGACCCCGGGGAGCCTCGTCCTGTTCGCAGGCGCCAGACCGGACATGGTCCGAAGCGCAGGCAGCACGAAGAGGTGGAACGTGCACAGGACCGACACCGGGTTGCCCGGCAGCGCGAACACGGGCTTCCTCCCGAACAGACCGAAGGAGAAGGGCTTGCCCGGCTTGATCGCAACGTCGCGCAGCAGGAGGCGGACTCCGGCCGCTTCCAGGGCCGGGGCGACATGATCCCTGTCGCCCATCGAGATCCCGCCTGCGACTATCAGCGCATCACCGGCCGCGAGGAGCTCTCCCGCAGCGGCGGACGTCGCGGACTCGGCGTCGCAGGCATGCCGGAAGGCGGCTGCGGAGAACCCGTTCCCGGAGAGCAGCGACTGCAGCAGAGGGGTGTTTGCGTCGCGCACGCCGGACGGGCCGGGGACCTCCTCCCAGGGCACCAGCTCGTTNCCTGTCACGAGAACCGCAGGTCGCGGGCGGCCNGAAACCCTGAGCGCGCCCCTGCCGGCCATGGCTGCGATGCCAACGTGCTGAGGGTGCAGGATGGTGCCCGACTGCAGNACGACCTCGCCGCTCCTGACGTCCTCGCCCCTGCGGCAGATGTTCTCGCCCGGCGCTGTGNCGGACTCGGGAACGACCCNGCCTCCCTCGACTCNGGAGCGCTCGACCATGAGAACCCTGTCGGCGCCTTCGGGTATCGGTGCGCCGGTGTTGATGAAGCAGGCGGAACCCCNTTCGAGNGCGCTCCGGGCGTCTCCGGCGCTCACCGAGCCCGTCAGGGTGAAGGACTCCCCCTCGCCGGCCAGCGCATAGCCGTCGACGGCCGACCTGTCGAACGGGGGCATGTCGATGTCGGATACGACCTCCTCCTCCAGACGGCACCCCGCGCAGTCCGCAAGGCTCCTGATCGACGGAGAAGGCGTTGATGCGTTCGAGAGCACTATCTCCAGTGCTTCTTCGAACGGCGCGTACTTCCTCACCCGGATTCCCTTTCGCTCTCGAGTCCCTCGAGGAGTCTCCCGGCGGCCGCGGACGCCACCGCCTCGGCCGAAGCGGCATCGACCGGACCAGTCAGGAGCAGGTCGGCGCTGTCCGCCAGATGCATCGCCTTGGGCTCGGCGCAACCCGGCACGGCAATGTATACGAGGAGATCCGCCTGCAGGATGTCTGCGGCCGAGTTGCTCTCCCAGACGGTCACATCCTCGCCGCCCGGCAGGCTTGCGAGGACCGGGACCAGATCGCCGGGTTCGCTGTAGCGCACCAGCGCCGTCCTGCATGCCCCGGCGGCCGCGAGCCTCTCCGTGTCCGATCCCGGCCGCCCGGGCCCCTCCAGGATCTGGACTTCGCAAGGCTGCCTCCCGCGGGAGAGCTTGAATGCAGCCGTGCGACAGCCCCTCCCCGCCAGCTCCCGAACGAGGGAACAGGCCAGGAGCGTCTTGCCTGACTTCCTGCAGGCTCCTGCGATGACCGCGTTCTTCATGCGCTCGCTCCGACGGCGATATTCCCGCAGACCTGCCATATGTCAAGAAGCCCGTTGTTGGCACATGCCCATTCGCGTATCTTGGCGGCGGGAGGTGTCGGAGACATGAAGTGGATTCTGCTCGCGCTCTGCTCTTCGGC
>JGI20214J51650_10001413_pt1 | contig 15204 bp, 9 predicted proteins | sample WetSurMetagenome_FD_51650 | JGI IMG/M metagenome (IMG submission 51650) | reverse complement strand
CCCGCCATATCAAGTAACCTGATGCGCAATCCGGGATCATTTGTGATTATTTTCAGAGACGCCAGGCCTGCACCGACAATTGGTGGTGGGAGAGCCGTTGATGCCTGGTAGGTTGATGATTTTTCCCGTATCGAGTTAATAAACTCCCGACTTCCGGAAATGAATCCACCATAACCTCCCAGTGCCTTACTCATAGTCTCTGACTGGTATATGTTTTCTGTTTTATGGAGATTAAAATGCTCGGGCGTTCCCTTGCCCGTTTTTCCAAGAATTCCTGTTGAATGGGCATCATCCACAATCAGAATTGCATTATGGGCCTTAGCCAATGAGTAGATTTTATCTAATGGGGCAATCTCACCTGTAAGCGCGAATATGCCATCGGTAATTATCAGAGGCCTGCATCCCTTATGTTTAATAAGCAATTGCTCAAGGTTATTGGGGTCGCAATGAGAATAATACTCCGTAATTGAAATTTCCTTCGGAATACTGCCTGTAATACTTGGGTGAGCATACTGATCGATGAAAATTGCAGAATATCTGGTTTTCAATATTTCAAGTAATATACCATTCCCCTGGTAGCCGGATGCAAATACAATTGAATCCTCTTTTTCTTTAAAAACAGAGAGTTGTTTTTCAAGTTCAAGATGAATTTCTGAAGTCCCGGTAGTATGTCGTGAAGCTGAAAGATTAACTCCATACTTCCTGACAGCCTTGATAGATGCGGCTTTTACGTCAGGATGATTGGCAAGGCCAAGATAGTTATTGCCAGCAAAAAATGTATATTTCCTGCCATTGCTCCGGACATAATTGCCAATACCGCTATTCAATAATTTCATAGGGATGAAGTGGGAGAGTAGGTAAATTGCTTTTTGTTATAAAATTAAATTTATGCAGTAATAGAATTATAATTAAACTTCAGCTTTCGAAGGGACTAAATTATAAAAATTCATCATAATGTTAATATATGTAAGATTGATTTATTTATCTTTATGATAATATAATATACATTTTATCTAAAAGTAACGAAATGAAAGTTCATTTTGTAATTAATTTTACTTTTCTCATTTAGATGCTTAAACGTCCATGGTTATTGTATGCACTCATAACCACCCTGTTCTGGGGAGTCTGGGGAGCGCTGATTGAACTTCCGGGAAGGGTTGGATTTCCGCCTACACTTGTATACGTCGTATGGTCCGTTACAATGATCCCATGTTCTCTTGTCGGACTGGCAATAATTAAATGGAAGCTTGATACTGACCTTAAATCAGTATTTCATGGCTTTGTAATTGGTTTACTGGGTGCCGGAGGACAGATTGCATTATTCCAGGGGCTTTTAAATGGGCCAGCCTACCTTGTATTTCCAATCATATCGTTATCTCCTGTAGTTACTGTTTTACTGTCGATAGTCTTTCTCAAAGAGACAACTTCGCGAAGACATTGGGTAGGAATAGTCCTGGCAATAATAGCCATAGTGATGATGTCTTTCCAGAAACCAGATAACAATGCCATAAGTGGTTATCTATGGTTTCTTTTTGCTATTATGGTATTTCTATCATGGGGAGCACAGGCATTTTATATGAAATTGGCAAACAGTCACATGAAGGCTGAAAGCATTTTTTTCTATATGATGATTTCAGGGATACTGCTGGCACCGGTAGCATACCTGATGACTGATATGTCAAAACCAATTTACTGGGGATTCCAAGGACCTTATCTGGCTGCAATAGTATCTGTACTCAATTCAATTGGTGCACTTACCCTGGTATATGCTATTCGTTATGGGAAGGTGATTATCGTTGCGCCACTTACAAATGCTGTTGCTCCTGTGATTACCATAATACTGTCTCTGCTGATTTATATGGTAATTCCAAACCCGGTCATTATTACAGGAATAGTTTTTGCCTTAATCTCAGTTTATCTAATGGCAGATTAATTTTCTGAAACCTTGAATGGCTGATGCCATCTGCTCCATTCTGACCATTCTCCATTGAGGCTCTTCTGGCGTACTCGGCAGTAGTATGTTGTGCCGCTTAAAAGGTGTGTATTACCCAGTAATGATCCTGTAAAGTTTCCCGAATCCGTATTAACGGTGATTTCTTCTGTGGTTCCCTGATCAAAGGACCTATATACTATATCATTGCCACTAAAATCAGAAGCAAGTTCTGTCTCCCATGATTCCAGAGTTCCTGTTCCTTGATATGGAGTCTTTCTCAAAACTGGATTAACCGGACAAGTTACTGGTCCTACAGGTTTTGTGGAAACAACGAAGTTATCATACCACCTTCCCTCTGTTTTATATGCTCCTTCATTCCAGTATGACTCCAGAAAAACAGCATTGATTCCGTATTTCGTATAACTACCTCTGAAATTCAGATTATTACGCTCCGTTTCAAGTCGTCCGTCTATCCAGAGTTTGCATGATCCATCCGATAACCCTGGAGTGTTTAGTTTTGCACTGGCTTCCACGAGAACCCAATAACCTGATTCCTCGGCAGATGAAATCTGAAATGTGGTATTTGGCTTGTTTCCCAGCCACTTCAAATGATTAAAATCATTATATCCTTCAGTGATTATGCTCTCGGATTGCCCCAAAACACCACTTGCAGGATCGAGAGTGAGCGAATTGCCATCCCCGCTCCATACATGAACTATCATTGACTGTTGCCATTTCTCAGAAACAATACTGGTTGCTCTTGATAGTTTAGCAGGAGCCCCTCTCCAGCCATATTCATGTTTAATATATAACCTCCAGTATATCTCATCGTAGTGGTTTCTTTTGTTTACAACATTCACATCAGACGGAAAATCACCAAATGCCAGTTTCCGGTTGCCCTCTCCGGTAATTTCTCCTATTTTAAATCCTGCTTTCATAGAACCACTCCCTTTCCCAAATGATTCTGAAAGATCTATTGACCCTGACGACTCAAGATATGTCTTGACAGAGCTGAAATCATCATACCAGATCGTGGTGGTATCATTTTCCTGGGGCTGAATGCTAATCATTCCTATAGATTGAATATGAGGTAATCCCGGTACCCCGGTTACTATAACAGGAGGATCTTTTGTCGTTTTTTCTGTGCAGGCTGATATAATTGATGATCCTGTTATTAAAAGAATGAATGATAAAGCTAAATTCTTATGCATATAATTTATTATCTATATGATTCGTTATCTTTTTACTTATATTTGCGAATATATCTATTTTTAGGCAAAATATTACATTATATAAGCAAAATACCTTTCAAAAGGTTATTATACTTATTAACTAAAGAATGACTGGCATGAAAACAAAAATTAAATCAGCAGGGATTATCATAGCACTTCTAATATTTACAATGCAAACATTTGGTCAGCTGAATAAGACAGCAAAGATTGCTGTAATTCAGGCTACAGGACTACCAAACCAGGATCCGTTTATGGATAATTATGATCCTGCAAAGGTCCGTCCACAGATGATGGATCATTTTAAAAAGCTTCTTGGTCTTTTCGAAAAGGCCGGTCAAATGCATGCTGATCTCGTATGCGGTCCGGAAGATATGCAACATATTGGTTCGTATGGGCTTTATATAGATGTTAAAGATCAGGAATCGAAAAAAGTACTTTTCAATGCCCTCGCAGTTCAGGTTCCGGGACCATTAACTGATCAGGTTTCTTTAATTGCAAAAAAGTATAACATGTATATAATTGCACCGATTTATGAAGCCGATGGTGAAAAAGTATATAACACTGCTGTAATTTTTGATCGTCAGGGAAAAATTATTGGAAGACACCGCAAGACAGTTTTACCTATCATGGAAACCTGGCTGGTTTCTACGGGGGATGAATATGAAGTTTACCGGACTGATTTTGCCAATGTTGCGGTTGCAACCTGCTGGGAAATATCATATCCCGAGATATCAACAATATATGCACTAAAGGGAGCAGACATCATTTTCAATCCAACCATGGCTCCAGACAATAAACCGGGGAAGAGTCTAGATACAGCTCCAATGTTTATTACCCGTGCAAGAGATAATGGGGTCTATATTGCTCCGGTTGTACTGGGAAAAGATGGAAATGGAATATTGGACTACAACGGGGATGTTCTGGCTGAAGCCGTTGGAAAAGAAGATGTTGTTATAGTAGCTGATATTGATTTTTCAAAAGAGAGAATATCAGATAGTAAATGGTGGGAAACTATAAATGGCACAAATAATACAAAAGCCATGCATTATAAATCGCGCAGACCCGAAACCTATAAAATGCTGACAGAGCCTAATCCACCAATCCTCCAAAAGTACAAGGATATTCATCTTACTACAGGTGACCCTCACCGTCAATTGAAGGCAGTGCGGGAAGTTGATTATGGTCCCAGGGCAAAAAAAACCAAATAAGTTGTACCAGAGATATTTCTGATTGGATTATTGAAGATCTGTAAATCTGTATCCTGAAGGTATTTAAGAAAAATTATCATCCATAAATGAAAAAAAATTATCTTATTCTGCTGTTTTTTTGGATTACACTAAGTTTAAGCCTTGGAAATATCAGGTTGCCAGGATTATTAAGTGACAACATGGTGCTTCAGCGTGATATTCAGGTTCCTATCTGGGGTTGGGCTGATCCGGGAGAATCTGTCAGTGTTGAACTCGGTGGAAACATTGCAGAAACAAATGCAGCAGCAGATGGGAAATGGAAATTGTTCGTTGGCCCTTTGGAGGCAGGAGGACCATATCAACTGATAATTAGAGGGAAAAATATCATCACTATCCAGAATGTACTTGTTGGCGAGGTATGGGTTTGTTCAGGTCAGTCAAATATGGCAATGGAAGTGCAGGAAAGTATGAATGCCAAGCAGGTAATAAGTTCTGCTAATTATCCCAATATCCGGCACTTTCAGGTAAAGAGAACCAAATCTCTTGAACCTTTGAGTGATGTTTCACCTGTTGAAAACCAAAAAACCAATTGGCTGAATACATGGGAAATATGTAACCCTTCAAATGTCGGACACTTTACAGGTGTCGGATATTTTTTTAGCCTTTATTTATACAAGAAACTGGATGTTCCAATCGGAATAATCCATGCCTCCTGGGGAGGAACAACAGCTGAAGCATGGACTCCGTTTGATACATTTAAATCTGATCCAGAATTAGAATTGATTGTGGCTCACTGGCCTGACTATAATAATGATGAAGATTGGCTTAAAGCTGAATATGAAAGCTATGTTAAGGATGTTGAAAAAGCACATAAACAAGGAGTTCCTGAGCCTGTTTATTTTAACCGTCCTTCAGTCCTCTATAATGGTATAATTGCACCTGTTATTCCATATGGTATCCGTGGTGTTGCCTGGTATCAGGGCGAATCAAATGCCTATCGTGCATATCAATACCGATCATTGTTACCTGCAATGATAACAAAATGGCGTGAGAACTGGGGTCAGGGAAATTTCCCTTTTATTATAGTTCAATTGGCCAACTACTACTTCGAACCCCAGGTCTTTCCGGAACTAAGAGAAGCACAATCACTGTCTCTCAAATTAACAAATACTGCCATGGTTGTAACAATTGATCTCGGTGATTCAGCCAACATTCATCCCACCAACAAACAGGAAGTCGGCAGGCGTTTGTTTCTTTCAGCTTCCAGTATGGCTTATGGAGAAGATATATTAAGCTCCGGGCCAGGTTTTAAATCAATGTACATCAAGGGAGAGAATTGCTTCCTTAGCTTCTCAAATATTGGGGATGGTCTGTGTTCCAGTGATAAAAAGCAACTGAAAGGATTTTCGATTGCCGGAACAGACAGAATTTTCCACGAAGCAAATGCCTGTTTGGAATCCAATAAGGTAAAAGTCTGGTGCAGCCTGGTTCCTGATCCTGTTGCCGTTAGATATGCCTGGGCAAACTATCCACAGGGATGCAATCTGTCTAATCAACAGGGAAGTATGCCCTGCTTACCTGCTTCACCATTCCGTACTGATAATTGGTCTGGAATTACTGCCAACAGAAAATAATCCGACGAAGTTAAAATGCTCTCCAGAGTAATATTATCTAAATTTATTAGCTTATTTATTTTTAATTCGAATTAACATTAGTAACCTTCTGAAACTTTATTGCTATCTTTTGGAAAGATTATGAAATTATTTATATTTGTAATGAAATAAGTTATTGGAATATTATGGAATATCTTAATTGCGATACACAACTCCTGGAATCCAGAGGTGGCTTAAATACAGCAAGGGAAATAAGTCGTCAGCCTGAATTATGGTTAGAGACTTATAATAAACTGTTGAGTGAAAAGGAGAAAATAAGAAGTTTTCTTACGAAGGTGCTCGAAAAAGATTCTCCTTATGTAATTCTGACCGGGGCTGGAACTTCAGCCTTCATCGGAGATATTCTTGTTGGTCCATATCAGAAAAAATGGGGAGTTTGTACTCGTGCTATTGCTACAACTGATCTGATAACGCATCCTGAGAACTATTTCATTCGTTCCAGACCAACTTTATTGATTTCCTTCGCACGCTCAGGTGATAGTCCGGAAAGTCTGGCAACAGTTGAACTTGCTAATAAATATTGCGATGACTTGTATAAATTAAATATTACCTGTAACAAGGATGGGGAATTGGCGAGAAGAACAGGTACGACAAATTCCTATGTATTCCTTTTGCCTGATGAAACCAATGACAAATCACTCGCCATGACAAGCTCTTTTTCCTCTATGTTACTGGCTGGTTTGCTCATACTTGACTTAGAGAATATTGATAAAATGTTCCCGTTAGTGGAACAACTAAAAGATTATGGAAATTTCATTCTTAATGAATGTACAGATAGCTTGAGAAAGCTTTCTGAAACAAACTTTCAAAGGATGGTATTTCTGGGATCAGGCCCATTAAATGGTTCTGCCCGTGAATCTCACCTTAAAGTTCAGGAGTTGTCTGATGGTAATGTGATTTGCGCCTATGATTCTTTTATGGGATTCCGACATGGTCCCAGGGCTATTATCAACTCATCCGCAGTTATTGTTTATCTTTTAACAAATAACTGCCATGCAAAAAAATATGAACTTGACCTCATACGGTCAGTGAATGAAACATCAAAAGGTCATAAGTCAATTGTGATCGGTAATGGATTTGATACGCAGGAATTTCATTTTGACCTGTCCATTACATTACCCAATGGAGTAAGCAATATTCCGGAGGAGTTCCTTCCGGTAATATACATTCTGCCTGCTCAGATTATCGGTTTTTTCAAATCAATGAGTTTAGGACTTTCTCCCGATTCTCCTTCTAACAGCGGATCAATTACAAGAGTTGTACAGGGAGTGACAATCTATGAAGATGCTACGGCGGGTAATTAATCAGATGAACCTTTGATCTGCTTTCTGGAATCATAAAACACATTATTGTCAATGTTATTTCTTTCTGTCAGTTAAAATGATAAAAAATGCAGGTAATATTTTTCTTGATATCGTTGCTGGAAACAGGGTTGGGACGACAAAAGGAATATATTCTATTTGTTCAGCCCACAGCGACGTATTAGCATCATGCTTTAAGCAGGCTAAAGAAGATGGTACTCTGATTTTAATAGAGTCAACATCCAATCAGGTTGATCAGTATGGCGGGTATACAGGGATGAAACCACCGGATTTTGTGAAATTTGTTCACTCTATTGCTGATCGTGCAGGTTTTCCAAAAGATATGATATTGCTTGGAGGCGACCATCTGGGACCTAACTCATGGCAATCCCTTCCTGCATATAAAGCTATGGAGAAAGCATCGGTTCTTATTGAAGAGTACGTTAAAGCAGGTTACCGTAAAATTCATCTGGATGCAAGCATGTTCTGCAGCGATGATAAGGGTGACAGGTCTAAAACTCTTGACGATGATATTGTAGCAAAAAGAACTGCCGATCTCTGTCAGGTAGCTGAGAATTCATGGAAAAAATATATAAGTGATGTCCCCGAACTTATTTACATAATAGGAACAGAGGTACCTGTGCCGGGAGGAGCGAGAGAGAAAGAGGAGAATGTAAATCCCACTGATGCTGAAAAAGCTGCCACTACTCTGACTATTTCAAAGAAGCACTTCCTCAAAGCAGGTTTATCTGCTGCCTGGGATCGTGTAACAGGATTGGTAGTTCAACCTGGTGTGGAATTCGGCGATGATCAGATTTTTCGTTACCAGCGCAATAAAGCCAAAATCCTGAGTGAAAAAATTCTTGAATATAAAAACCTTGTTTATGAGGCGCATTCCACAGATTATCAGTCAGAAACATGTCTGAAGGCTATGGTTGAAGACCATTTCTGTATTCTAAAAGTGGGACCATGGCTTACTTTTGCATACCGTGAAGCGCTCTTCGCGCTCGAAGCAATAGAAGCAGAAATACTGGGGAAAGGCAATTATGATCTTTCACAACTTGCTAATACACTTGAGAAAGTTATGATCAAAGAACCCAGATACTGGAAATCATATTATAAAGGAGACGAAACTGAGATATATTTTAAACGAAAATTCAGTTTTTCAGATCGGTCAAGATATTATTGGCCGGATCCGCAACTTGAAGCTGCAAAAAACAGGTTGTACAGAAACCTTTCAAGCAACCGGATTCCACTGTCGGTACTAAGTCAGTTTATGCCTGCACAGTTTTATGAGATATGTGAAGGGAAAATACAACTTTCCCCGGAAGATCTGATACATAGCCACATAAGGAAGGTGGCTGGTTTATATGGACGGGCATGCGGAATGACCAATACGGAAAGCGGAATTATGAAAAGGCTGACTTTGGAACAATGAAAAAATCATTATGAAGAAGAAATGGAAATTCTGAAGGAATCTCTTGATGCAGATACCTTCAGATTGAATTTTCCGAAAAATCAAAGTATATTACAACTTGAAAAAACTATAATACTATGAATAGAAAAATAAGCAACAAGTATTCAATACTTTTGTTAGGAGTGTTATTTTCAATTTCGTCGGTTTCAGATAATTTATTGTTTGCAAGTGATTTATCTGCTTTGGGATTGAATGTGATCCCCTATCCGAAGCAGGTAAAAACTGGAGGAGCCAATTTTACTTTCAGTAATGAATTAACGGTTGTACTGGATTCTGATCATTCTGTATCTGACCAGTTTACAGCTGAAGAACTGATCAGAGACCTGGAAGCAGATTGGAAAATATCAGCTAAAATAGGCATCAGGGGTAATGGCCCATCAGTAGTGCTTACACGCAAACATGTTTTGAAGTCAATGAAAGATCAGGGATATCAGATTACCACAGCTAAAGGTGAACTTATTATAAGCGCCCGGGGAGAAGATGGACTGTTCTATGGAACCCGGACCTTCTTACAGATTATTCAAAAGAATGATAACGGTTATAATATTCCGGGTTTAACAATAACTGATTGGCCAGATATTCTGAGACGTGCAATTCACTATGATACCAAACACCACCAGGATAAGGCTGATTATGTAAAAGCCTTTATCAAAGATCTTTCCAGATATAAGGTAAATATGCTTGTATGGGAATGGGAGGACAAGTTTGCCTATCCAAGTCATCCTGAAATTGGTGCACCGGGGGCTTTTACACCTGCCGAAATGAAGGAATTTACAAGGTATGCCAAACAATACCATATTCAGATTGTACCACTTGTACAGGGACTGGGTCATGTCAGTTTTATTCTTAAATGGCCACAGTATAAAAATTTAAGAGAAATTGAATCTTCTAATTGGGAATTCTGTCCACTTAAGGATGGTAGTTATGATTTGCTTTTTGATCTTTGGAAAGATGCAATCGATGCCACTCCCGGATCTGCCTATATTCATATTGGTTCCGACGAGACATATGAACTGGCAGCCTGTCCAAAATGTAAAGAAAAATCCGAAGAAATAGGACGAAGCGGACTTTACCAGTTGTTCATCAATAAAGCTGCAGATTATCTGAAGACCAAAGGCAGAAAAGTAATGGCATGGGAAACGCCAATGGGATGGAAGATAAGCGAATCTCCTGCCAAAGGGATAGAGCCGACTAAAGGGCTCGTCCTTACAGAAAGCTATGATTATGAAACACCTGGATTAAGCTATGTTAAAGAAGCAAAAGCACTTGGATTTGAAGTATTTGCCTATGATCCCAACCCGGGTGTTGTTCCACTTATGGTACCTTATTACTTTGAAAAGGGAGACGAAGGTGAACTAAGGAAAGGAAGTCTTGAAAAATCTTATCGGTTTTTGTCACCCATTGCAAAATCAGAAACCGTGGATGGTATGATATGCACTTCGTGGGATGATGATGATCTGCACAACCAGATGTGGATGATGCATTTTGTAAATGCTGCTGCATGGTCGTGGAACGGGAGTGGACCATCCCTTGATGAATTCAGGGAAGCATTCTTTGGTGATTATTATGGAAAGAAAGCGTCGGGGATGGAAGAAATTTTCCGACTCCTGAACGAAGGTGTTTACTATTTCGCTTCAACGATGGAACGTAATGTCTGGCATTATGGAGAGATTGGACAAACACATCTCCCTGACATGCCAAGAGGAGATGCCATTGAATATGATCCTTTCTGGAACACCCAGTATAAAGAAAAAGTCATTCAGTCAGGAGAAATACTGGAAAAAATGCAAAAGGTACTGCAACTCATTGAAAATAATAAAAATGCAGATGTAAAACACTTGTATGATTTTGAGATTTTCCGTACTACTGCCAATCTGATAAAACATACCTGTCTGACTTATCTTGATCTGTCTAATTTGGAATACGCAGTAAAAGAGGCTCATGTAAACCGTTTTGTAGATTGCCAGACATCAGTGAATAGTCTGGTAAAAGCTCAGAATATTATTAAATCAAGTCTTGAAAGAAGAGACATTGTTTTTTCAGACCTGGTAAGAACGTATGAAAAAACCCGTTTACCAAGAGGATTATCCGCAGGTGGTAAAGAGTATTTCTGGCAACAGGACAGGGCTCGTCATTTTGGTTTCCGCAGACCTGATATGTCTTTCCTTATTTATGATGAGCAATTGCTCGACATGGAAGGATATCTTGAAAAGCTAAAAGTTTATACCGATAATTTTAAAAGCATATGTTCAAAGTAATTTAAATAAGGAATGGATTTCCTCTTTTTAAACGAATAGTATTTTTTTGATAATATTTAATAAATTCCATTGATCCAAATGAAGAATCCAGCAAAAGCAGCATTTATTATTTTGATGACATTATTGATCCTGTCTTGCAAGAAGGAAAAACCGGTTCTGATTCCGCATGCGCTTAAACAAATAACTGATCGTTATGATAGAATTCTTTCTGAATCAAATGATATAACCCGATTTCCAAGGACAATCTCAGAAAACGGGGACCTAGTCAGTACTGATATATATGACTGGACGAGTGGTTTCTTCGCAGGAAATCTATGGTTTCTATATGAGATCACAGGCAAAGAGCACTGGAAGCAGGAAGCAGTGAAATGGACCGAAGCACTGGACACCATTCAGTACTGGACAGGAGGACATGATGTAGGATTCATGATAAACTGCAGTTATGGAAACGGTTTGAGACTGGCTCATAAAGAGGAATATAAAAAAGTGCTTGTTCAGACTGCCGAATCATTGTCAAAAAGATTTAGTCCGGTTACAAAAAGCATTGAATCATGGGATTACAGGAAAGCCTGGAATGATACAACAGAATGGTTCTTTCCGGTTATTATTGATAATATGATGAATCTGGAATTACTTTTTGAAGCAACCATGTTCAGCGGAGACAAAAAATATGAGGAGATTGCCATACAGCATGCCTTAACCACAATGAAAAACCACTACCGTCCTGATTTTTCTTGCTATCATGTTGTGGATTATGATACATTGACCGGAAATGTTCTCGATAAAGCCACATGTCAGGGATTTACTGATGAGTCATCATGGTCCCGCGGTCAGTCATGGGGGCTGTACGGATTTGTGATATGTTATCGTTATACTAAGGATCCGCAATACCTTGCTTTTGCTGAAAACATTGCCCATTTTCTGTTGAATCATGCTAATCTTCCTGAAGATATGGTGCCATACTGGGATTATAATGCACCTGATTCAGGATTGGTGGCTGAATGGAAATATGATCCGTCAAAATACCCTGAAATTCTGAGAGATGCTTCTGCAGCTGCCATAATGAGTTCAGCTCTTTTTGAGCTTGCTACCTACTCTGATGAAAATGGACCAGGTTACCGGGCGGCTGCGTCAGAGATACTCAAATCGCTTGAGTCACCTGAATATTTTGAGTCAGCAAAAAATAAATACTTCATCCTTGATCATTGCGTGGGAAGCTTACCACATGGTGCTGAAATTGACAAACCGCTTATTTATGCCGATTATTATTTTCTTGAGGCAGAATTGAGACAAAAAATGTTAAAGTGATTTAATTGAAAATCAATAAAATACTGATCATGTATGGAACGGCGAAATTTCATAAAAACCACTGCAGGTGCTGCTATTTTAAGCCCAATAGCTCCAATTGCACAACATAGCCCGGCACTCATCGGAATTAATGGTGATGCAAATGGTACTGAAAAGACGACTTCATCAATTTATATCCGCGATAATCAGCTTTTTGTCGATACATTTACTCAGACAGCCACTTTTACTAATGGATTTCTTACCTCATTAAAGAACAAACAGACAGGAGAGGAGTACATTCAGAAAATTGATCTCTCAGATTATTCAGCGTTACAGCTCGTTTATTCCAGATCAGAAACGGTGGATTTCAACCAAAAGCGTTACGGGCAAACCAGTTTAAGACAAAATTCCGACCAGTATGCTGAAATTTTGTTTCATAGCTGGGACGGAGACGGAGTATTAACTGTAAGCGCAGATAATGTCACCGGGGATCTGATTGTGGAACAATCTGCTTATTCCTCGCGGCCCGGTTTGCTTGCCTGCCGTTGGAATATCCCGGGTATTAAGCACCATTTACAGTTGGTTGCACCGTTTTTTCAGGGAGTCAGGCTAAAGCTCGATGATCCGCTGATTAAAGACAGCAGGTGGGCCTGGCCTATGTACTGGGAAGCAGGACTGGCAATATTGCAATCCGGAGATGGTGGCTTTTATCTACATACTCAGGATACCGATTATAAGTATAAAGCTCTGAAAGTCGGATCAGGTCCGGATCCCTTTGTACTGGGAATTGATACGGAGGCATATGGTCCGATCGATAACAATCTGGCAGCAGGAGGGTTGTGCTGGCGTATAAATGTATTTAACGGAGGCTGGCAGGTACCTGCTGAACGATACCGTGACTGGTTGTGGAATGCATATGGTCTCTCTATTGAGGAAGAAAAGCGTATAGCATGGATCAACGATATTAAGCTTGCCATATCATGGTGTCCCGGAGATCCGGTATTACTGGATGCTCTGGCAAAGAAAATTTCTCCGGCAAAAGTTCTTCTGCATTTTCCTGACTGGAGAACTGATATCTATGACCAGAATTATCCAACATACCAGGCCAGCGATAAAGGAAAAGCATTTATTCAGAAATGCCGGAAAATGGGCTTTCATGTTATGCCGCATTTCAATTCTATTGACATGGATCCTTCCAATCCGGTATATAACTATATCCGGGATTTTCAATACCGTGATATAGAGACAAAACACCTTATGGGATGGAGCTGGGTTAATGGGAGTGCGATGGGAGTACCTGAATCGAATGCAAACCGTACAGCTAACCGTGATAAAAATGTGATGATAAAGGTACATCCGGGGCTATCGATGTGGCGGTCAATTCTGGGCGAAAATATAAATAAGGCAGGAAAGGATCTTGACCTTGATTGCGTTTTTATTGATGTTACTCTGGTTACACAGAACCTGCATAATTGTCTTGTCGAATCCCTGACCTCAACCGAGGGTATGAAACGATTAATCAGACATATTGGAATGCTTGGTAGTGGACTGGTAGTTGGGGGAGAAGGGTTGAATGAAATCACTATGCAAGGCCTTTCATTTGCCCAGGCCCATCTGTTCAGGAGTTGGCAGAATTCCACTGACGGTCTGGAACGTGCCGGTGGCTGCAATCTGAATCAGTTATTATTTGGGAGACTATCCAGGACAATTGGATATTCAGGCCTAAGCGGAAAAGATGCGGATGAAGAATTAAGAATGAAGATCCATCTTGACCATGGCGCAATCCCCACAATAACAATTAATTCAGCAAATGAGGTAATAAACCCGAATGCAGCAGTAAAACATATGTTGGATCTGGCTAATAATTAAGCTTACCTGGTTCATGCTGTCTTGAATTTAAGAAACCAGCTGTCATGGAAAAAAGAGAAGTTGTAAAAAGAGCTCTAGCTTTTAAGGAAATTCCTTATGTCCCCTGGCATATTAAGTTTACTGTTGAGGCCAGGGATAAACTTCTTAATTATTTGAATGGAAAGGATATTGAGGAATATCTTCAAAATCATATACTCGAATTGGGAAATGACGTTGGATTCTTTGAATACTTTGGGGATAATCTGTTAAAGGATGTATTTGGTGTGATATGGGATAGAAGTATCGATAAAGATATAGGTAATGTGAAAGGAACGCTTCTTGAAGAACCAACACTCAAAGGATATCAGTTTCCTGATCCGCTTGACCAACGGTTTTTCGAAGATATCCCTGGAAAAATTTCTTTATCCGGAGATAAATTCCGACTTTATGCGCTTGGTTTTTCACTTTTCGAGCGCGCATGGACAATGCGGGGTATGGAAAACCTTCTGATGGATTTTTGTATAAATCCCGGATTTGTACATGAGCTGATGAATGCAATAACTGACTACAATATTGCCCAGATTGAAGAAGCATTCAAATACGATATCGATGGGATTGAACTTGGCGATGACTGGGGACAACAGAGAGGATTAATTATGGGATATGAATACTGGAAAGAATTCCTGTATCCATACATCAGGAAAACCTATCAAACCATTAAGGATAAAGGCAAATATGTTTTTATTCATTCCTGTGGTGATGTTGATGAACTTTTTGATGATCTGATTGAGATCGGGGTAGACTGCTTCAACCCATTTCAACCTGAAGTTATGGATGTAAAATCGCTTTTGAAACAATACCACAATAAATTATCTTTTTGGGGAGGTTTGTCAATTCAAAAAACATTGCCATATGGCACAGTAGATGATGTTATAAATGAGTCTGTTACGCTTCTTGATGCCGGGAAAAAGGGTGGCTATATCTTTTCTCCTTCACATGCAGTAGAGG
>JGI20214J51650_10001412_pt1 | contig 15206 bp, 15 predicted proteins | sample WetSurMetagenome_FD_51650 | JGI IMG/M metagenome (IMG submission 51650) | reverse complement strand
CAAAACCAGACCGGTCAAATTTTGTTTACAAAAAAAAATTTGATCTGAATTCCCTGTACTGACCATCAATCCCTTTTTACCGCGNTCAGCATGCCGTCTTTTTCCTCAACAAACAGGACCGTCCTGCCATTGACCGGGCAGGCTTTGGGGGACTTGTCCTTCTCGTTGTTGATCATAACCTTCCCCTCCCTGATCGTACGGCCGTCCAGGGTGCAAACCTCGTCAACACCCGCAGCCATGAGATCCTGCACGGTTGACGACCCGAGCACCTCCCGGATCTTCCCGCGCTGGAGGAACCGGCCGTCGTTCAGGGTGACTGCAAGACCAAGGCCGGCCATAGCACCGATGACCCCGTCTTCCGTGCCGCCGAGCCCCTTGAGCCGGATGCCGAGGTTCTTCGCGAGCATGCGGGCCTTTGCCTGCGTCTGGATCGAGACCTTCGCATCCTTCCCGAACGCGATAAGCGGGGCCGCGACCTGGTTTACCGGTGCAACGGCAAGGCCGGGATCGCTCCCGTTGATGAAATCGTTGAGCATGACCTGCTCTGCAGTGGCAAAGATCTTGTCGAGGTCAGCGTTCCCGTTCGCTTCAAGATGAATGACGGCGCAGCTGTTGTGCGAGGTATAGGGGATGTCCGGGTGGACGTAGAGCTGGTGGCGTGTGACCCCGTAAACAGGGTGTTCTTTTGCAAGCGTGTCGGCAATTGCACGTGCAAGCCGGCCGGTGCCGCGGGATTCGAGGTTGTCGGTGTCATCGATGCTGACGAGGATAGTCATGATGGGTTCCGGATACTGTTTTCTGAAAAGGGGGATATATTCCTGCTTAAGTGATTGCGAAGGTTAATGTCTTCTGGTTATCTTAGAGATTTCCTGCTTCTCAAATCCTGGAAAATGCCTGACCAAAAGGTGGCGTTTGCGCGACCATTTACTGCTTCACCTTGAATGGAGTACAATTTCCCTTGATCCTGGTGGAGTTCTTCCCGGGTTTATAATTACAACCATTAGGATACACAAATCCCTGCAATAATTTGTGACCGGTAATTTTCCGTGTTGGTGTGGAAAAGAAAAGCTACCGAATTGAATCTTTAAAGTCAGACCAATTTATACAACAGAGAATATGTACAAAAATGTCAGTTAACAAATGCATTTTTCTATCATTTGTTAGCGTCAGTAAAGAACCAGCGGTTCTTTCCAGAAGGAGTGTAAATCCATGAACGAAAGAAACACGCACACAAACCGAATGTGGTGGATGGCAATATCTGTCATTCTCCTCTTTGTCGCCATCGCGGTATTACCGGTGGCGGCGGAAACTACTTTTCCGAGCTACCAGGATATCAACATCACAACTGAAAATGGAATCAGATTTAATAACTACAATGACGGGACCTATTTCTTCAAACTCGAAGGAGGAGGACTCAATGCCCTGCACATCACGAACGATCCCATAAATGCTACAAGAGGACAAGTCACGAAGACTACGAGCATAAATTCGCACTTCTGGCTATCGGACACCGGGGGACGGGGTTTTGACGACGATGGAATCCTGTTCATTTGTGTGAATGGCACGCCGCCTGAAAATTTTAACGTCCGCATCACGTCGAGCGGCTACAACTGGACACCGACCGGCGCTCTTAACCAGCTACCAGCTATCGGTGCTATCGCGTACAATGCGTCTGCGGTAAACAACGTGACATTCACTGCGGCGAATTTCACGAAATTGGGTAGTAATACCGTTGTTCAAAAGTGGAAACCCGCAACACTGGAAAATTACCCGATCCTGAGCGGTCAATACATGGGCGATTCAGTAAATAATAACTTCAAATTTATTCCGGTCGATCTCAAGGTCGGTATCATCGGAACGAATGCAAACAGCACATATAATGGTACCCTGATCGATCATGGTGCATTACGGGTGGATTACACCATTGAAAACCTCGGAAGTTCCTTTGTTGCGTTTAATGCGTATGCCTATACCAACCAGTCCAACCAGGGACAGGGAGTATCGTGGTTAAACGCGGTGAACACTTCTACGGATGGCCCGGGCACTGATACTTACAGCGGATGGCTGGTGACGCCTCTGTAAAACATGAATCAATTCCCAAAAAAGGAGAGAATTCTCCCATTCCCTCCTTAACTTTCGATTTTCCTCTTGTCATAGACCCGGGTTATTCTTTTCACCGCCCATGTAGTTATGAGAATAATCTGTGAACTTATACACAGAATACAAAATTCCGTATTGTTATCCGTGCTATGCACCGGCGCCTTGCATCTTTTTATTTAACTTTGAATTAGAGTCAACACCTATTGAAATCCTTTATCTCTGTTTCCCTTGAGGACAACCGGACGGTCAGCCCGGTATAGTCCCCCGCAATAGGGTAAACGCATTCCTTTCAGGAGATTTCAATGGAGAATCCACGTATGATACATAAAAACAGTCCTTTTTCCGGGTGGCGTCCCGCCCTCCTTGTACTGCTTCTGATGATGGTGGTTGCGGTTGTGCCTGTATCGGCAGCACTTGCAAATACCGCGTGGCCGAAATTCCAGCAGAACACTGGGAACACGGGCCTGTCCCCGAACAACGGCCCCCAGACAAATACACTTGCCTGGACGTATTACTCCGCGCCGAATAGTAGTAACTCCCAAGGAATTACGGGTCAGCCAACCATTGGATCTGACGGGACTATCTATTTCGGAGGAGCCGGCCTGAATCTGGTCGCATTAAAGCCCGACGGGACAGAGAAGTGGACCTTCCTGCCAGGTACTGTCCCGATAAATGGTCAGTTACAGGCTTCACCTGCAATCGGTTCTGACGGGACCATCTATTTCGGAACTACCCTTCCGGACTCACATATATATGCACTGAATCCGGATGGAACCCAGAAATGGGTTTCTTCGGGAGATCAGGGCAGTGGCTATAGTTTAAGTTCGGTTGCTATCGGTACCGATGGGACTCTCTATGCAGGAGATTATGGGGGAAATTTGAATGCGTTCAATTCGGACGGCACCTTGAAATGGGCGTTTATTGTTCGTCCTGGCTTCACCTACCCGGTTCAAGGCACTCCTGCAATTGCTCCGGACGGGACCATATACATCGGCGGTGGAGCAGCTGGAAAGACAGACAATAGCATTTTTGCCGTCAATCCGGACGGTACCATGAAATGGAGGGCAGGTCCTGTCAACAAGTTTGCGACTGATCGGTCGATTGTAATTGGATCTGACGGAACAATCTACGCACGCCCCGCCACAACGACCATTGGATATTTATATGCCCTCAATCCTGACGGCACTACGAAATGGTCTGTAAGTGGATTTTGGTATTGGCCATCGGCATCACCCGCTCTCGGCCCTGACGGCACGATATATGTATCCGAAGCGAAAGCCATGGATGCCTTCACCACAGATGGTACCAAGAAATGGAGTTACGGGGTCAGTTCCAATATTTATTATGCTCCGGCTGTCGGGGCCGACGGGACAATCTATTTCGGCTGTGATAATAGTATACTCTATGCATTAAACCCCGACGGGACTGAAAAATGGCAATACACCCTTGGCGGAGGCCCACGGGGTGCTCCCTCGATAGGGCCCGACGGTTCGCTGTATATCGTAGCCTATGACAACAAACTCTACGCCTTCCGCGATCCTGTCGCACAGCCCGTTGCCGGGTTCTCCGCAACCCCGCTGACCGGCCCGGCCCCGCTCGCGGTCCAGTTCACCGACGCCTCGACCAGCTCGGAGAAGCTGACCTACGCATGGGACTTCGAGAATGATGGCGTTGTGGATAACACTGACAAGAGCCCGGCCCACTCGTATGATACCCCCGGAAAATATTCTGTCAACCTGACGGTAACCAACTCTGGAGGGAGCAACAGCATGGTGAAAACGGAGTACATCACGGTGGATGAAGGTACAACACCAGCTCCCGAGTTCCCGACCATGGCATTACCTGCAGCGCTCATTGTCGGGATGCTCGGAACGGTCCTCTTTATCCGGCGGACAAAGGAATACTAACTTTTTTTTGGAAATGATGAGCATTAAATCAATTAATGCCTGCAAATGCTTTCATTCAATTTCCTGATTTTCCTGTGGAGAGACAAACCCCAAGGTAAATCCTTACCGTGCTGAACAGCCGGTTCCCCCGGGAAAATTTGCCGGACGGGTATCCCGGATTGAGGAGCAGGATTATATTATCGTCAGGATAATCATTAATAATAAGAGTCTGGTATGAGTCCCGTTGTTACGATAAATAAAGTGCTGGAAGAGATCGATCAGCTCGATATTGATGATCGCACCTATATCCACCAGATTTTATCCTGCAGACTTATTGAAACAGAACGCTCCCTGATCGCGAAACGGGCACGGGAAGCGGAGGATAATTATTCCCAGGGTCATGTGCGATCCGGTTCCGTCGACGATCTTTTGAGCGAACTGAATGATTAATCTGGTATGGGATGAAAAATTCCGGCGGATTTTTAAAAAATGGAGCATACAGCATCCTGACCTTGTCCCCCTATTCAGGGAAAGACTTGATCTTTTTGTTTCAGATTCATTTCATCCCACACTGAGAGTACATTCATTAAGCGGTGTATTGCAGGGATTGTGGGCGATGAGGATAACCTATGATCAGGGTCTTATTTTCCGGTTCATGGATGAGGCACACACGATTGCGTTACTTGTCGATATCGGAACGCACGATAAAGTATATTGAGGAGACCCCCGGGTGTTTTCTCACCATGAGATGACAGCGATAACCGGAACGTCATTTCTTCCAGACCATGGCATTACCTGTAGTGTTGATCATCGGCATGCTCGGAACGGTCCTCTTTATCCGGAGAACCAGAGGAAAACTAACTTTTTTTTTGGAAATGATGAGCATTAGATCAATTAATGCCTGCAAATAATTTCATTCATTTCTCAATTTTCCGAGAGAGACGATACCAAGGGTAAATCCTTACCGTGCTGAACAGCAGGTCCTTCTGGAAAAATTTGCCGGACGGGTATCCCGGATTGAAGAGTGAGATTATATTATCGTCAGGATAGTTGTTTTTTTTATGCCGGCAGATCGTGTTCGACCACGTTTCCCGGCAACATTCCGGTCAATGCCGAATTCGTGGTGGATTAAGATATTTCTCATACCGATGATATCTGACCATGGGATACCCGGGTTTGCTTTGCGTGTACCCGGAAGATTAGTGGACAAGTTCGGTCTTAACGATCCCGCTCGCTGCGAGATGGAGTTTTTTATCTGCGGTTACCAGAGGTGACTCGGTGCGTATCGCAGCGGCAAGGAACAGGGCATCGTATATGGTTATCCGGTGGTGGCATGCCAGATCGTATGCTGCCGGTACCAGATCCTGTGCAGGCAGTACCTGGCAGGTCTCACTGATGAATGCCGTACATTCGTCCAGCATGGTTTTCACCATTGCCGCATCCTGACCGGTCTGGCTGCTCCGCTTCCACGCGACATTTGCAACTTCTGCATAGGCAAGATCCACGGTTATGCAGTCATGGTTTTCTGCGATCGTGAGAGATTTTCCGGAGATTTTCTCCGGAAAAAAGATCGCTGCTATGATACTGGAGTCCAGCACTCTGTTATCGTGCATCGCGATCTGCCCGTATGGATTCTGCTGCAGGTAACCCCTCGTTAAGAGAACTGTGTGCTTCCCGCGCCCGGGCCAGGATCTGTGCTTTGCGTTTTTTCCTGGCGGACCGTTCGATCAGAGTACGGATCTCCTCCTGCCACAAGGGATCTTTGATCTCTTCGATGATCTTACGGACCCGGGCATCGATACGGACACTGTAAACAGAAGTTGTAGACATAATAGATTGTTTACGTGTTAATCATATAAAATTTGGGAAGGGGAAACCAGTTATACGCGTGTTCCGGAAGATCGGATCATCAGGACTGCGAAGATAATCGCCCTCAACGAAGAATGTCCCGGTTTTGATACCTTTTTCTTGCGCTTGCCGAGCAGCAGTCGGTTCCTTTTATTTACTGATAATGTGGGCATGTTCCGCATCCGCCAGCGGCGATCGGTTACTGCCTGGCTGATCCGAAATCTTAATCTGAAATCGCGTTTTCCCTGACCGGCCCGGCCCCGCTCGCGGCCCGGTTCACCGATGCCTCGACCAGCTCGGAGAAGCGGACCTACGCATGGGACTTCGAGAATGACGGGACGGTCGACAGCACCGTGCAGAGCCCGGCATTTTCCTACACAACTCCCGGGACATATGATGTCGGCCTCACGGTGACCAACTCCGCGGGGAGCACCACGATGCTCATGGAGGCTTATCTCGTCGTCGATAAAAACACGGCGGCCCCTGAGTTCCCCACGAGTGGATTACCCATAGTGTTGATTATCGGGATGCTCGGAACGATCCTCTTTATCCGGAGAACCAGAGAACACTAACTTTTTTGTTCTCATTGTCTAACCCAGTAGAGGAGTTGCCGGGACGGTTACTCCCGGGAATTTTCCGGGACAGATCGGGATCCCGCCAAACAGGAGCGGGGTTTTGGTCCTGGTGAAACACCGGGCATGCATAAGGATCCTGTTCTTACGGCAGCAGGACATTTTTCATTATAACCCGGCGGCCGGTAAAACAGTTTCCATTAAAAAAATATTCGCATAATCAGAACTAAAAATCATAAACAAATATTCAACATTTGATTGAAATTAATCACAAGTGTTAAATCAGAAGATGGCTATTTTTTCAGTGGCGATATGAGTGAAAAAGGTTTTCTGCGTCGAGGATAATGAGGAGATTGCCCTGCTGTTGCAGATCCAGCTGGAAAATCTCGGGTATCACCTGTGCGGGGTTGCGGATAACACACCCGATGCCGTGGCCGGTATCGGTGAGAGCAAACCCGACATTGTTCTCGTGGATATAGGGCTGAACGGAAAACCGGAAGGACTGGAGATCGGTAATTTTCTGATCTCTGAAACAGACATTCCTTTTATTTATTTATCCGGTCAGGACAGCCCGGAGATCCTTGAACATGCAAGAAAGACCCTGCCGGACGGCTACCTTATGAAACCGTTTGACCCGCATGATCTGAAAGTCGCCCTTGACCGGGCACACTATAAAGGTGAAGCATAACTTTTCTAACATTTTTTTCAGGATTGTGCACTTTTTCCTCATGGGTCTGCGGGACCAGTGAGGGTATCGTTTTTTGAGATCGACCGTCACCGGTCCCAGACTACGGACAGATAATCTATCTTTGAAATTTTATTTTTACTGCCGGCATTGCCGGATTATTCTATCCGACTAAAAAGTATATATCTTCAGGAATCTTTCGTTCCTGAAGCAGTACTGCAAAATCCATCCGGGCGTGCGGGACATCTGCCCTGCCTGCCCGGGGAAACCTGCGGAACCCGGCCGGTCCCGCGGGCCAGAGCAGAAATTATGGTACCGGCACGGTGCCGGAATATCCTGCCATAAAAAACGGAGGTGATCGCTGTGGCAGAACAGGAGTGCGGTCATCAGGTACCGCTCATGACGGCGCAGGGTCGCGCCGGCACGGGACATGTCATGTGCCCCGAAGGAAAAATCCGGAACCGGGGATGGTCCGGGATCGCAGAGGACCGACAGGGGTGTGAAGCTCCGACCGGAAATAATCCGGCAGGTGACGCCAGCCGGATAAACGACCGGAGCGCAGGAAAATATACGGCACGCAGGAAAAACCAGGCGCAGTCATGCGCTCGCGCCCGGGAGGAGCCGGCATGACCCGCGGACCATTGCCTGAGGACACGTTCAAAGAGGCAGCGAAGATCGCTGCCCGGCGCGGAACCCTGAAATGGTTTCACCGGGCGGACGGGGACAGTTCCCACTTTGCGATCTTCGGCCTCAACTTCGTCTCCCTTGTCGGAATCCGGCGCGCCCGCCGGCTCCGGGCAGGACCGGAGGAGATCAGCCGGGAATTCCACGACACGATTGCCCGGCTGAAGGCTGCAGTCCTGACCCGCCACGTGGTCCGCGAGCTCTGGCTCTGCTCGTACCATGGCTCGTGGCGCTTCTTCCAGATCGTCGGCTCCGGCCTGGCAGAGCTTGACCGGGAGGGAAGGCCGGTCGCCGGTCCCTGCATCGCTCCGTCGTAGGAAGGGGCCTGAAAAGGGTAATCCGGGGATGAACCAATCCGGGCCTGTACAGGGCCCGGATTCACCTGCCCGAAGGGAAAAGTGTGATAGTTTCCCCAAAAAGCGTGACGGTTTCTCAAAAAACCATTAATACGGTCCCTGTTTTCCCGTCGTTGTCCGGCGGGTGTGATGGTATAGGACCGTTACAACAGCGTTTTGGCCCAAAACCTGTATACNTGGGTCGGGAAGCGCTTCCCGCGGGGTGTTTCTGCCCCGGNCCTTACCCAGTACAGGAAGAACTCCAGAACTCCCGGACGAAAAAAGCCCGGGTCATTCCCGGATTTTCTCTCGCATCTCTTCCGATGCCAGGAGATCACGGGTAAATATTAAAATTCCCGCAAATTCCTCCGGGTCCGGTGTCCCTTTAGCAAACGCAACCGTGCTGCACCGGCCGAGTATCTCTGCGGCCCGGTCGTTCCCGGTCCCGCCAGATGAAAGCATGCGGAGCGTTTCCTCGTTCGTGAGCTCCCTCCCATCGCCCAGCCGGTGCGAGAGGATGAACCGCAGCGCCCGGCCGGCCCGGGCATAGGCGTCCGCCCGGAACCCGCTCTTTGCCAATACGCCAGCCTCAATGAGCATCATCTCCGCAATGGTCCGGTAACCGGGCCGGTTCTCGCAAGGACCGGGTTTTTCAGGTTCAGGAGACGGTGAGCGTGGCAGGCGCCGGCCGAGATATAGGATGCCGGCAAAGAGCAGGCAGACGAGTACGACAGACAGGAAGGGTGCCAGCAGCGCTGAGAACTGATCCGGCGTTTCCCGATCGATGCCGGTGATCGTCCCGTTGACGATTACAGCCTTCAGGATAGTAATGTGGTTTCCTGCATCCGTGTACGTGAGGTTTACGGTTACCACGCCCGGAGTGTAATACATCAGGGTAGTGTTACGGGCAAACCCGTTTTCTGCCAGCTCCCGTTCGAACAATCGGAATGTCCCGTTTTCTGAGAGCGGGACGGGGAGCGGGACGGGGCTCTGGGATGATTCGTCGGCCGAAAGGAGACTCCCGTTCCCGACCGATCCGCGGACAACCGCAGGCCGGGCCTGCTTCTCATACGATAACGAGAAATTTCCCGAGATGTCGGTGTCCAAAAAGACCTCCGTTCCCCCAGGGGAAAACCCGTCCTGCACGAGAGAACCGTTGATTTGTGCAATCACCGGGTCCTGCAGGAGCAGTGCGAGAAAGGCTTTTTTCTGCCGGAGGGATGCGGCATCCTCCTGCTGCAGCTGCTGCTGCAGTCCGGCGATGTCCTGCCCGGGCTGGTTGTTTTGGACCTTCTGGAGGGGATCGGCAGACGGGGCCGTTGAACCGGATACGGACATGCCGGCCGACCCTGCCGCCGGGTCCGGCATGTCCGTGCTCTCCTGAAGATCCCTGTCAGCCCGGATCTCTTCTGTGGTGTTCACGAAATGGATAATGATATTCTCAAGGGAGGCTCTCCTCCCGCCATTGTCCGGGTAGAGAAAAATGATATCGCCGCGGAGGACGCGGGGGGTCGCTGCTCTGCCGGCAGGCAGGAGGTACAATCGCGTGCCGGTGAACAGCGTGAAGGTCTTTTCCTGCAGGGTCATGGTTGCATTGCCCCCCTCTTTTTCAGCCACCGTGCTGAACCGGAGCACGCCGGTGATGTCGTGGTCGCAGGAATTGTTCAGGGTGAGCGGCAGTGCAGCTTCCTCCCCGGTGAGAAAATAAAACTCTTTCTGGGGGGTGATGAGGGTCACCTGGCCGGCGCAGCAGGGCAGCACGATAATGCAGAGGAATACGACGGAAAGAATCCACGATCGCTTCACGGCAGGATCCTCCGTTTCCCGTAGCGAAGGAACAGTTCGGCAAACAAAAGGACAAGCGCTGCTCCAAAAAAGATGTCCCGGACCGGGGTCTCTACCGGCTCACGACGGATCTCCTTGTTCAGGCCGGCATAAATCGAAGAAAGCGTCCGGTCATCCACGGACCGGAAATATTTTCCTCCCGTGGTTTCGGCGATCCTGCGGAGCGTCTCCTCGTCGAGCGTGGCATACTGGGGAGCACCCAGCGGATCGTACCCGGTGATCACCGGCTGGTCCGAGCCCATGCCGACCGTGAAGACCTGGATGCCCCGGTCACGGGCAACCGTAACGGCTTCGTCAGGGGAGACGACGCCGGCATTGTTTACCCCGTCGGAAAGGAGGATCACGACATTTTTCCGGTTGGGGATCGATTCTGCCATATCAATAGCAAGAAGGAGCCCGTCGCCAAGGGCCGTCTGCCCGCTCCTTGGCCGGACGCCATCGAGTTTCTGAATAACCCGGTCCTTGTCCGGGCTCAGGTACGCGGCACTCGTTGCCCCGGCCTCGAAGATGATAATTCCCGTGTAATCATCCGGGCCGAGGTCCCGCATCAGTGACGCAGCGGCTGTTTTTGCTGCATCGAGGCGGGTAGGTGGATAGTCCGTGGCGCTCATGCTCCCCGAGACATCCATGGCAAAAACGATATTGACTCCCTCGTGCCGGGTCTCGAGCGGGATGTGCGGGTCGGCAAGACCGATCAATATCAGGGTAATGATGAGGAGGGTGAGAGAGAAGAGGACTGTCCGGGGGTCGATCTTTTTTGTCTCCCCGGCTGCCCTGCGGGCAATGGCGACCCGTGAAAATTCCAGCGCGTCCTGCATCTTTTTCTGGCCTGCCCGCCGGTGCAGGTACCAGATACCGGGAAGGATGAGGAGACCGAGGAGCCAGAGCGGCTGGTAAAATCCTGCCATTATCCTGATCTCCCCTGCTGCCGTGATGAGAAGAACCGGCGAAGGGGGGTAAAAGACGAATCGCCGCTCATCAGGGTAATGGTCCTGGTATGGTGTTTCCTGAGCCGGGACAGGATCCGTTCGTCTTCCTCCCGCGCCAGCTCCTGATAGCGTGAACGGACGGTCCCGTCCGATGTATCGAGGAGGACCTGTTCGCCGCTCTCCATGTCCTCAAGCGCAACCAGCCCGACATCCGGCAACTCCTGTTCCCGGATATCAGCAATCCTTATGGCAATTACCTCGTGATGGTGCCTGAGGATCCTGAGTGCGGGTTCAGACAACGGGGAGAGAAAATCCGAAAGAATGATGATCGAACTCCGCCGTGTCAGGGTTTTTGACAAAAAGCGGATCGCGTTGCCGATATCCGTCGTCCTGCTCTGCGGGCGATGGCGGATGAGGATGGAAAGGAGGTGGATAAGATGCGTCCGTCCCTGTTGTGCCCTGATAAAGCATTCAACGCGGTCGGTAACAATGCACAGGCCGATGCGTTCATGGTTTTTCCGGGCGGCAAACATGAGGCTTGCTGCGATCTCCAGCATCTTTTCATCTTTAGATGCCTCGCTGCCAAACCCGCTGGAACCGGATCGGTCCACGACAAAATAGTAAGTCCCCTCCCGGTCCTCAGTGAATTCCCGGACGTACGGGTGGTTTTTCCGCGCACTCACCTTCCAGTCAATGGCCCGGATATCATCACCGGCAACATATTCCCGGAGGCTCGTAAACTCAATCCCCTGTGCCCGGAACAGGGACGAGTGGATACCGGCCGGTAACCCTTCGGCAAGGTTTTTTGTGGTTATCTCGATCTTTTTGATCCGTCGGATCAGGTCTTTTATATCGTCCATGCCGCTCCTTTTTTTTTACCCCGGTTTCCTGGTACCCGGTCGTCCCTGCATCACGGTATTTTTACCGTTTTGAGCACCGATTCGATGATCTTCCGGCTCGTAATCCCTTCAGCCTCAGCCTCGTAGGAGAGCAGGATCCGGTGCCGGAGTGTCTCAAAGGCCACTGCCCTGATATCCTCGGGCAGGACGTACCCCCTCCCGTTCATGAGTGCACGGGTCTTGGCCCCGAGGATAAGGTAGATGGATGCCCGGGGGGATGCCCCGTTCGCCACGTACGGTCCGATGTCGAGCCCGTAGAGATCGGGACGCCGGGTTGCATCCACGATCTCCGCGGCATAACGTTTCACCTTCCCGTCAGCATAGACCGAGCGGACAAATGCCTGGATCTCCAGGATCCTTCCGGTGGACATGATCACCTCCGGCCGGACCGGCTCNCCCTCCGTGAAACGATNGAGTATCCGCACCTCCTCGTCCGTTGTTGGGTACGTCATCAGGACCTTGAACATGAACCGGTCCATCTGGGCTTCCGGCAGGGGATACGTGCCTTCCGATTCTATCGGGTTCTGGGTTGCAAGGACAAAAAACGGTTTTTCAAGGGTAAACGTCTCTCCCTGGAGGGTCACCTGCCGCTCCTGCATTGCCTCAAGGAGGGCAGACTGGACTTTCGGCGGCGCCCGGTTGATCTCGTCTGCAAGAATAATATTATGAAAGACCGGCCCCCGGATGGCCGAGAAGGTTCCCTGTGACTGGTTGAATATATGGGTACCGAGAATATCTGACGGGAGGAGGTCCGGTGTAAACTGGATTCTCCCGAAACTACAACCCAGGCAGTGCGAGAGTGTGCTGACAAGGAGGGTCTTTGCTATCCCGGGAACGCCTTCAATTAAAATATGCCCGCCGGAAAAGAACGCGATCAGCGTTTTATCGATCGTATCTTCCTGGCCGATGATCACCATCCCGATCTCCCGCTTTACCTGGTCGATCTCCCGCACATATTCCTGTGCACGGTGATTGAGTACTTCGATATCTTCAGCCATTCACTGCTCCGGATAGAGGGTATTCCTTTGCAAGATGTTTACTTTTTTTATTTGTTCAGCGGGAGTACCGGAGGTCTGGTCATATCCTGTTNGTACCGGGACACCGGGGAAAACGCCTATCCCCGGTAATGGCGCAGCGGATATCCGGTAACTGTCGACGGGTCCCGGCCCGCACTATAAATCATAAGGGTTAAATTCAGCTACAACGAGATTTAAATCCGATTACGATACGGGTTAAGTACATATAATATACTTAACCATGCCCTGTCCTGATCACAGAAAAGGTGATAATCCCGTGAATACCCCATGGACGATCCCGCGCCCGCTCCCCTGGAAAATAACCGGATGGGCGATCATTTGTGCAATCCTCATCTGCACAATCCCGGTACTGGCACTTGATACGGCGGAAGGGACGCTCCCTGCTGCGAAACATATCGATATTAAAATTGCCAACAATCCGCTCGGGAACTATATCAAATTCGATGGTGGGGGGCTCAATGCTCTGCATATATCAACGAACCCGTTCGAGCCGTACGGGCAGGTCACGACCTCAACCGATCAGTCCGGGACATTCTATTTCTCCGATACGGGTGGCAGGGGCTTTTTTGACGATCTCATCCTTATGGTCGCGGTGAACGGGGAGGTTCCGGACAATTTTAAAATCCATGTCCGGTCAAGCGGGTACCAGTGGGCCCCCACCGGTGAAGTGAACCAGCCCCCCGCAATAAAAGATCTCACGTACGTGAACGGTGCCATCGATCAGACCTTTACCCGGGACCAGCTGGTCTACGGGCCGCAGAGCTGGAAACCGGCCGGGGATACCAGCCCCATGAACTACCCGATCTTTTACGGGCAGGATACCAGCGACCCGGATACCCGTGCAAAAATAATGTTCATCGATCTTAAGGTTGGTGCCATCGGGCCGAATAGCGGTCTTTCGAATCTGACCGACAACGGGTTTGCCAGGATTGAGTATTCGGTCGAGAACCTCGACACCTTTGCGTCATTCAGTTCCTACGGATGGTGCAACCAGTCCAACCAGGGAAAGGGGATCACCTGGACCAACCAGCTTGCCGGTGAGGGAAGCAGCGGGTACACCGTGCTGGGAACACCGTATGCATCCCATAAATCTGAATTTGCCACGCTGGGTGCAGCGCAGCCTCACGAGAACCGTAAAAGTGCCGTGAACAGTACAACAGCACCAGCCCCGGCAACAACACCGCGGTCCCCGGCAGGGGTACCCGTATGCATCGCTGCGCTTGGACTGATCGTATTTTTGAGGAAAATATAATGAAAAATGAGCTGGTGCTGTCGGGAATTTGTGCCCGGACAGGGTATTTCGTGTATATCGTTCTTGTCCCGGTCCTGTTCTTTTGTATGGCAACAAGCCACGTGACCGCAGCCGTGCTGCCGGATTTCAACCATTTTTTTATAACGGTGGCAAACGATGCGGGGCCGAAATACAACAGTTTCCAGAATGGCACATATTACTTTGATTTTGAGGGAGAGACCCGGGGGCAGAATGCACTCCATATCTCCACAAGCCCGGCAGAGCCGTACGGGCAGGTCACGGTAACCGGCAACCAGAGCGGGACGTTCTATATCACGGACACCGGCGGGAAATCCTACGAGGATGAGGTGATCCTGATGATCGCGGTGAACGGGACGATCTCGAAAAATTTCCGGATCCATCTTTCGTCCGACGGGTACACCTGGGTCCCGAACACAATCTCCAACCGTGCCCCGGATAAAAACACCGTGCGTTATGTGACCGATGCTGTTGACGAGACCTTTACCGCATCGGATTTCATCTACGGACCACAATCCTGGAAGCCGTGCGGGGGTCCCGGCTACCCGCTGTACGACGGGCAGGACCCGGCCGATACCACCAATACGTTCCGGCTGATGTTTGTTGATCTCAACGTCGGTGTTCTCGGGACGAATTCCACCGAATTAACGAACCGGGGAGCAGTGAAAGTCCGGTATACGGTTGAGAACCTTGACACCGCAGCGGTAATCAACGCATATTCGTACTGCAACCTTTCGAACAACGGAGAGACGATGATCGCGTGGACGAACCGCCTGAACGGCACGGGGAGAAGCAGTGGATTTTCCGGGTATACGGTGATCGGAGATTCTTCCGGTACCGGCACCCGGAGCACGACCCGGGCTGCAGTGTCACCACTCCTGCCTCTTGCAGCGGCAGGGATGGGAATCGTTTTTGTTACCGGGAGAAAAGTACGATGAACCACGGGAATCCTGCACGTATCCGGCGGTATACCCTGGTACTGGTTATCGTGCTGATCCTTTCCCTCAGTATTATTCCGGTAACGGCAACAACCCTCACCAGCAACCGCCATATCTTTGTAAATGTGGCCAATGATGCCGGTGTGAAGTATGATCTTGACGGTACAAAATACGGCGG
>JGI20214J51650_10001411_pt1 | contig 15209 bp, 17 predicted proteins | sample WetSurMetagenome_FD_51650 | JGI IMG/M metagenome (IMG submission 51650) | reverse complement strand
AGTTCCATCGTGGCAAGGCTGCCGGTCCTGTTGATCACATGGATATATTCCGGTTTGTAAGGTCCGTATGCCTGGTCAACGGGAATATTCACGGTCTTTGTCTGGCCGGCCTTCATGCCAATGTCGGATTTTTCTTTGGACTTTTTTGTTTTTCCCATGATTCCCCTTCTTCCCTTTCACTCTTGATATCCAGTACATACATTGGCAGGATTTAAACTGCTCGTTGAAACAAAAGTCAGATGAATATACCATGGGATTATCGGATTGGCCGGTGTACCATAGTGTGAGAAATGACTCACTACCTGATAGATATCCGCCTGATGGGATCAGTCAAGAGCCAGATTCGCAATTTGCGCGATCAGTTACAGGAAANATTTAATCTTGGGGANAAACTTGTAGTCCCGCATATCACACTGGCAGGGCCTTTCTCCACCAATCATGAAAAAAAACTCATTGAAGATTTCGGACAAATATGTACAAATCAAAAAGCGATCCCACAATATGAGATTGGAANTTACGGTTTTTTTGACGATACAAGGGTTGTTTTTGTAACCATTACCCCCGATGAGACATTAAGACAATTTCGCTATCAGGTATCATGTGCAATCTCTCCCTACTGCGAATTACGGGACTATGACCTGGATTCTGCCGATGCATTCAGGTTCCACGCTACCCTTGCCATGAAACTTGACTGGCTCACCTTCCAGAGGATAAAATGGTATTTCAGAGATCAGGAACCCGTCATATACCGCCACCATCCGATCCGGGCGACATTGCTTCGCAATTCCAAAATTCTCTGCGAATATGATTTCATTCAGGGAAGGATGCTGAGCCGGGCGCAGGCACTGAGCAAGGCAACGATGAAACGGGATTTTGATATTCTTAAGGTGTGGGCTGACGGGAGTTGGGAATAAGAGTCTCATTTATTCTCTGTTACCATCATCTTCCGGTACAGGGATATCCGGGACACGCCGTATCGTGCCAAACCCTGGGGAAACGGACTGACCTATGCCGAAATAATCCGGAATTTTGAGATTTGTCCGGAACTTACCCAGAAAGACGATGACATTTTCACGTTCTATCCGGTCTATCCGGAACCTGATCTTTGCCTCGCACTGTATCGGCTCAGGGATTTTATAGTCCAGCGATTTTGCCAGCATTCCGAGATTATTAACGAGGATCCTGTGCATAAATGCATCCCGCTCCGCCTTGCCTTTCATGGTATAGAACTTCTTTGTATTCTGCTGGTTCAGGGCAAGCCATGGTGTCAGGAACTCATAGGTTTGCAGGGGACCAATCCCAAACTCTTCAAGCCGTATAGAGGTGTCACGTTCAAGGATTGTACATGCAATAGTACCCTGAGAAATTTCCTTAAACCCCCGTGTGTGTTCGAAAAGGAAGTCAGCACCCTGGCTGATACCAAGGGTAATGAGCGAATTTTTGATCTGTTTGCATTGCACCACCGGGTAGCGATAAATAAAACCAGAGGCATTCTCCTTGTGAAGTGCCGTGTATTCACCCATTTTTCCCAAAAGATACGACCGAAATTCAGTGATGGAAAATTGCATCGGGTTTACCGGTATCAGGGAGAGGGTGAATAGTTTCAGGATCATGGGTCGGACTGCTCATATCATTTTTACCGGCCAACCTCATTGAGTTATCCAGTGCGTATAGTTATTCACTTTGCCGATATTAATCGCCATCCAATCACCATTATTTTTCCTTTTCAATCTCTCAAAATACCCTTTAACGAAATGTATGAATGGTTNATTATCTCCATACTCCCTTCAATTATAACCAAATTCCCCTGGTCCACAACTCCCCATGGCTGATTTTCCCGGAGCACTTCNAAGAATGGTGCTGCGATATCTATTTTAAAATTCAACAAATACCATTATCCATTCAGCGCACTTGTTAGACAGTGGCGATACAAAGTGGAACGGCAATCGGTAAAATCAGTAATTCTTAACTCTGTGGGATATGATGCGGGCACAAAAATTCTCGAGATAGAATTTCAGACAGGACTGGTNTACCGGTATTCTGGTGTCCCTCCAAAAGTCTATGACGATCTTATGCATTCCAATGAAATGGGAAAATACTTCTCTGAAAAAATCCGCCCCCGCTTCCACACAAAACAGGTAGTTCCATAAATCCAACGGCTCCTCATTCCAGCAGAATTGAGGCGGCTTTCAGTGAATCTTTTTTTTTAGTTTTTCATATAAAAGTTCATGTAGAATTTTTTTTATTTTCTGAACCACGAAAAATTTGGATCCATTATCGTTTCTGTTCGAGCAGGGAGCGGATCTGTTGTAATTCCGCGAGCATCTGCTGGTGGATCGACACGCCGGATGGGGGGGATGACGGTTTTGCACTCCCGGTTCCATCGTCATGCGATAAGCACCCGCGTACGTGTGATCGTATCAGCTCGCGAAGTTCTTCGGCATGCTCGATCGCTTCTATCCGGATCTCGGGTGCAGCCTGTCCCGAATAACCTGCAGTCTGAATTGCGAGATTGGAAATTTTTAAAAACCGCATAAGAGGACCCTGCCGGACATCAAGGTTTGTGATCCGGTTATAGGGGACAATACCGGTCGTCTGGAACCAGACACCTCTCTTCCAGTTTATCTCGTCCTCCCGCAACTCATACGACATACTATCGTAAAACATACCAACCCAGATCCACAGGAGGATATAGATGACCGCAATAAACCCGAGAATACCAAAAGAAAAGGTCGCGGGCATTTCCCCAAAGACTGCCACGGGTAGATACAAGAAGAGCAGGATTGCGCCAATAATCAGGGTAATGCCCGCGCGGTACCAGGTAATCATCGCAGTCGATGGTTTGAATCGTGTATTGAGGGGAAAATTCTGGCTTTCCATACAAATCTCATTACTTCTGGTGTATGCAGGACAATAAGCATTGTGAGAGACCAAATACCAGGTGAGATGGGTAAGGAGATGTAAAATCGGGAAACATGGAGTAATGAGGTTAGAACCTAAACCCAGGTATGTTTTAATCAAAAGAGGAGGCCAAAAAAAAAAATAACACCTTCTAATAGGTTAAAATACCAGGCTGCATTCAAGGGAATCGCCGGTAAGATGATTTTATTCATTCCCTCAATTTTTTTAAAGTATCAGGTATATTATTTCACGAAAGAATCTGAAGTTGTTTGCCATGATCAATCCAGATCACTTGAAAATACCGGAAAAAGGCATCCCCAAGATGGATCTCATTTTTGCCATTATCCTCCTGATTGCAACGCTTTCAACAGCTTTCTGTGTCTACCAGGCAACGCGGTGGAATGGAATTCAGGCAATAGATTTTGGTGATGCATCAAAGCTCCGGACAGAATCCGTGAGGGCTTCAAACGTAGCCAATTCCCAGGAAATAGTTGATGTACAGGTTTTCCTCAGCTGGGTGAACGCGGTAAGCAAAAATGATATGGTTCAGGCCAATTTCATTCAGGAACGATTCAGGGATGAGTTCAGGCCAGCGTTTAATGCCTGGATTGCCAAGGCGAATACGACAAATCCGATTCCCGCTGGAACACCCTTTGAGCTTCCTGAATATTCACTGGCAAAAAATAATGAGAGTGCCCGTCTTGAAGAACAGGCGACTGCAACGTATAACAGCGGGAAAGATGCGAACAGCTACGGTGACATGTACATTTCAAACACGGTTCTTTTTGCCATTGTTCTTTTTTTTTGCGGTATCTATACAAGATGGGAATCAATAAAAATACGAAGAGGTATTTTAATTATGACCCTTCTGATATTTTCATTTGCCATCTATTCACTGCTCTCTCTTCTTCTCAGGGTCGGATTTGTCTGAATCCATCCTTTTTAATTTAAAAAATGCGGTGTGGTATGCCTTTTACCTATAATCCAGATTCCATAATACCAGGAACCCGTTGATCCTGATGCTACCCCGGTCACGTATCAACCCGGCATGTTTCGCAGCCTCGTGAAAGCACCTGGTCTTTCTTGCTGTTATACCGGTAGATGGTAACTCCTTTGCATCCAAGGGACCGGGCGAGCAGAAATATCCTGCAGATCTCGTCCACGCTGGCATCGGCAGGTAAATTCACGGTCTTGGAGACCGCATTATCGACATGCTTCTGGACAGTTGCCTGCATGCGGATATGATGATCCGGTGAAATCTCCGTAGCCGTTTTATAGAGATCTTTCATGGATTCGGGGACCGGTGCTGAACGTAATGTGCCGCTCTTTTTCACCTGAGCAAGGATATCTTTGCCGGAACTGATGCTCCCGAGATATTTTTTTAAGAGCGGGTGAACCAAAACGACCGATTGGTTTCCAATCTGTCTGGTGCCGGCAAGGGAAAAGAGTGGTTCGATNCCACTGCTGGTACCNGCAATGAGGTGAAGGGAGCCCGTTGGAGCNATAGTTGTCACCGTGGCATTGCGCATNGCTCCTTTAAAGACACTCTGGTCAATCGCAGGAAACGAACCTTTCTNCTCTCCCAGTTCCTCNGATGTATCATGTGCCTCGCGGGAAACAAGAGCCATCGTGCGGTCGGCAAAAAGAAGCGCATCCTGTGATTCGTACGGGATATTCATGAGGATGAGGGCATCAGCCAGGCCCATAATACCAAGACCGATCTTCCGGGTCAGGAGGGTTTTTTCCTTAATCTCAGGTACCGGGAATTTATTGATATCGATGACTGCATCAAGGAATTGCACGCCCCGGCGCGTAATCCTTTGCACCAGTTCCTCATCAAGGTCACCCTTTGTGATGCAAAGGGAGAGGTTGACGCTTCCAAGATTGCAGCTCTCAAAGGGAAGGAGCGGTTGCTCACCGCAGGGATTTGTAGCTTCGATTGTGCCAAGGCCCGGCACGGTATTTTTCTCGTTGATGGTATCCAGGAAAAGCACGCCGGGATCACCGGATAGCCATGCAGCTGAACAAAGCGCNTTCCAGAGTTTTGGGGCATCAACACTCGTTTTTACCAAACCATCCCGGGGATTGATCAGTTCATATGGCAGACCGTGGTCAAGGCAATGAAAAAAATGTGCATCAAAGCCGACGGAAAAGTTGAAATTGGAAAGACCGCCCTGGTTTTTTGCATTGATAAATTCAAAAATATCAGGGTGTGAACTGTTGAGTACCGCCATATTTGCCCCTCTCCGCTTTCCTCCTTGTTTCACGGCATTGGTGGCTTCATCAAAGACGCGGATGAACGGAAGTGGTCCGCTTGCTGCTCCAAAGGTAGAGGAAACGGTATCCCCGGCTGGACGAATGTGGCTGAAGGAGAACCCGGTGCCTCCCCCGCTCTGGTGGATCAAGGCCATGGTAGTAAGGGTTGAAAAAATCCCCTGCAGGGAATCTTCTACCGGCAATACAAAACAGGCTGAGAGCTGGCCGGTCGATGTTCCGGCATTCATCAGGGTCGGTGAGTTGGGGATAAAGAGCAATTCNTTCATCACGTGAAGAAATTCCTCTGAAAGGGTCGTATCTACGGCGTGTGCTACCCTGTGGAAAAGGTCATCAGGAGTTTCTTTTTCAAGAAGGTACCGGTTGTGCAGCAGGGTTTTTGCCGCAGGAGTCAGGTCCATTGCGTTATCAGTCAACTGTGTTTTATGCAAACTGCATATAAAGGTTATTGGTTTTGTGAATAAGGAGATGGCCTNATNATTCAGCAGACATATCCGGAAATCTCTCATTAATAATTANAGAATAATTATGTCTCAATTTTTGAAATTCAGGAAAATATATTTCAATCTGGATATCTTTAAAAAAAGAGCTGGCGATTGCCATGATTGGTGAAATGATCGTTGAATTATCAGGAAAAATTGTCGGGCAGCGTATCATACGGCGCCACCATACCGGGGATCTGAAGCTCGAGAGGACTATAGAGGCGAAAGGAAAGATTCTTGGCACTGAAGTAACCTTCATTGCCACGACAAGAACATGGGAACGACCCCAGGGTGGAATGTATTCTGAAGGTAATGGAGTTCTGATGACGATGAAGGGAGAAAAAGTGATATTGCACGGATCCGGTATCAGTGTCGCAGGTAAAGGTGCCGGTATGAACATCCGTGGAATACGGTATGCACAGACAGCATCTCCATCCTTCAGCAGACTCAACAATGTTGCACTTGTCTTCGAACTCGAGATTATGCCGGATGGAACCGTCCATGATACATGGTGGGAGTGGAAGTAAAGGTATACCGGATCAGGTTACGTGTCATCCATGGGATAATTTCCACTTTTTTTTNAAACAACTCATACGAATTATTCGCTCCTTACATCAACAGACTTTCATGAAATTCATAAAAAACAGAATCAGGCAGTCCGGAAGAGCAGCCAGTCATTCTTTCCTGCCCGCTTGAATTTCACGAGCACATAGGCACCATGCAGACGCTTGCCGTGAAGGGTTACTTCGATTTTCTCGTCATCCCAGTGTTTGGTCTCATAGGTCCCGNTGTCCCAGATGGAGACCGTACCCGCACCGTATTCACCTTTCGGGATATCCCCCTCAAATGTACGGTACTCGAGCGGNTGATCCTCCACNGCGACAGCCAGGTGTTTTTCGCCCGTGACTTCCGGAATACCCTTGGGCACCGCCCAGCTTTTCAGTACGCCGTCACGTTCAAGGCGGAGATCAAAGTGCAGTTTATGGGAGTGGTGCTCCTGGATGACAAAGGTATTCCCGCTCATATCCGGCGCTCCCATGGGTTCTTTTGTAACAGAAAAATTTCGTTTCTCATGATAGGTCCTCAAAGTTGGTTTTGTTGCAGTGGTAAGTTTCCTGCCCCCTGTTGTTTTGATTGCTTCGCGTAGGGGTTTTGTACCTGCAATCTGATCAATAGTACAGGCAACCGCAGGTTTGTCCGTCCTTAAGCGGAGGAAACGGGGGATCCGGAGTTTATGTTCCCGTGTCACTTCCAAGTACCCTACCTCGCATACAAGCACGGGCTCAAGCCAGGTTACTGTCCCTTTGATGCCCTTGAGTTGCGGAACAGCAGTGACAAGAGGAGCAAATTTGGTTTTCAGTTCTGCGAGAAGCCGGTCTGAAAACCCTGTCCCTACTTTACCGGCCGGGACAAGGTTTTGACCATCGTACAGGCCGAGAAGAAGGGCTCCGAATGCCGGACTGCGTCCCCCCCGTCCCGGTGTATACCCGGCAATCACGCAGTCACAGGTTTTGCGTGCCCGGATCTTCAGCCATGCCCCGCTCCTGACCCCGGGCTCATACGGGCTGTCCTTTCTCTTGGCCATGACTCCTTCAAGGCCCTGTGCTACCGCAGCCTGGTAATAATCCTCTCCTTTTCCTTCAATGGGTACAGAAATGACAACATGAGCGCCTTCACGCACTGCGGATGTTAATATCCTGCGCCGTTCAGTAAGCGGGAGACTGGTCAGGTCATCTGTCCCAAGACGGAGGATATCAAAGACGATATAGGTGACAGGTGGCCCAAGGGCTCCGGGAGTTGTTTCCTGAAGCCGCGACAGGAGGGCCTGCATATCCGGTTTCCCACCCGCCATCACAACTATTTCACCGTCAAGAACCGTGCCGGGTGCAAGTGTCAGGATCTCAGAAAGTTCCGGAAAATGCCCTGCCAGTTCCTTATTGTTCCGGCTTCGGAAGGAGACGGTTGTACCGACCGTCGCGATTGCCCTCACACCGTCCCACTTGATCTCAAAGAGCCAGTTATCGTCACTGAACGGTGCGGGAGCAGCTGCGGCAAGCATTGGCTGGTAACGGGGACTGGCAGTCATTTCCGGGCGAGTGTTGCTATTGTTTCCTGCAGTGCCTGCATCAGCTCTTTTGCTTCCTCGGGATGCGACTCCTGATACACGATCTTCTCTCCAGCCAGCTTCTTGTTGATAAGATCGAGAATTGCCTCATGGTAGCGGTCAGGATAATCATTGATAGAGAAGTCACCCGTCAGGTCCGTGATAATCCGTTTGGCAAGGATGAGCTCTTTTTCTTTCGGAACAGTAATCGGGGGTATAAGGAAAGAAGCGTGAGGTTGTGTGACCTCGTCAGCATGATGGAGTGTTGTCAGGACCAGGGCACCATCGTATACGTGCACGACAACCGGGTACTCCTTGGTCCGGAGCGTGATGGTACCTGCCGCAGCACGACCGAGATCCTGCATCGCAGCGACAAGCAGTCCGTACGCCTCTTCGCTCCGGTCCGGGACAAGGATATACGAAGAATCAAAATACATCGGGTCAAGAGAAAGGTAGTATACAAAACGGTCAATCCTGATCTTCCGGTCGGATTCCGGCATTATCGCCTTCAGTTCGTCCGGTTCAAAAACAAGAAATTCTCCTTTTCGTATCTCATACCCCTTCACGGTATCTTTCCATGGGACAACGCGACCGTCACGGGTGCAGACGCGGTCGTATTTCAGTGGTTGTCCATCCTCGCGGTGTAAAAGACGGAAGGAAAACGAACGGTCCCGCACCATGGTATGGAGGCGGACCGGCACATTCACGAGACCAATCGTGATGCTCCCGCTCCAGAATGGCCGCCCGGATGCCGCTTTGGTCTCTTCTCTATCNAGAGGAATGTGAACTTCTTTTACTTTTTTTATTTCGGGTTTTTTCACCGGGACTGGTTTTTTGCCTGACCCCGTTATGCCCTTTTTTTTGTTTTCCCGAAGCGTATCAACGGATTTTCTGCCGTTTGTCAAAAATTTCCCTCCATGGTTCCTCATCTCTTGAAAGCACGGTTTTTATATTAAAATCTTCGGGACGTATACCCTTGTGGAGTTCTTCCCAATGCACCGGGGTTGAGACTGTTGCTCCCGGCGTTGCCCGGAGGCTGTAGGGAGCCACCATAGTCTTGCCATGAGCATTCTGCAGGTAATCAATAAAGATCGTACCTTTATCCCGGGAGCGGGGAAATTCCGAGACTACCCGCCGGGTATCCCGTGCAACGTCTTTTCCGATACCATGTACAAAATCCCTGACTTCAGAAAAGGTGTAACCGGCTACCAGCGGGACAACAATATGGACCCCTTTTTTACCCGATGTCTTGACAAACGGGCGGATACCACGGGTTTTCAGGTGATCTTTAACAACATGGGCTACTTCAATCACGTCATCAAAGGTGAGCGGCGGCTCCGGGTCGATATCAAAGAGCAGGAGATCAGGTGAATTATAAGCAGAAGTCGTCGACAGGGTAGAATGAATCTCGAGAGATGCAAGGTTTGCGATCCATATCAGGCTATCAAGATTGTTGCACAGGACGAAATGCACCTCCCGTTCTGCCGTTTCTGACCAGTGATTAAAAATTTCAACATAATCCGGCGTACCAGCCGGTGCATCCTTCTCAAAGAATCCTTCCCCTCCAACCCCGTCCGGGAAACGGTGCATGGTGACCGGCCGGTTATACAGGAACGGCAGGAGGAACGGGGCTACCCGGATATAGTACATAAGCACGTCCTGTTTGGTGATACCTGCTGCAGGGTAGAGCACTTTATCCAGCCGGGTCAGGCTGACTCGCGTGAGATTACGAAGAGTCCCACCCCGTGATTCAAGGTTGCCTGCCATCACGGGTAGTTGCCGGTGCGGGTCAAAAAGGATTTCGCTTTGGAAGGGATGATGTATCAACATGAGATCTCACTTCTCCGGTCTGGTAATTTTTTTTTAGGTTTAGGTTTTTGGCAGACCCCAAAACATTTATCATCTTGTGTGCCTGCATGAACCATCTATGGGCGAAATCATCGACAATCCACGCCTCCGGGAACACACGTTTGTCTTTGGCGATCGCCATGATGCAGGACAGCAGCTTGGGGTATTCATCAAAAGGCTTCCTGCCATTGGCAGTCCGCTGGTCCTTGCTATTCCTGCAGGCGGAGTCCCGATTGGCGCTGAAGTGGCAAAAGCACTCGGTGCTCCATTCTCCGTCGCGATTGTCAGGAAGATCCGTATCCCGGGCACTACCGAATCGGGGTTCGGTGCAGTTACCTGGGAGGGCAGAGTCCTGATTAATGAACGGCTCCGCACCGCACTTGGACTTTCTGATTGGGAAGTTGAACAGGCTGTAGCGGCAACCATGGAAAATGTTACCGAACGGGTTGCGATGTTCACCGGAAAGAACCCAGTGCCGGAGATGACAGGAAAAACCGTTATCCTGACTGATGACGGCCTTGCGTCAGGATTTACGATGCTCGCCGCCGTACAGGAAATCCGCTTCCACAAACCTGCAGGGATTCTTGTTGCGGTCCCAACGGCTTCTCTGTCATCAGCTGAGCTGGTTGCCCGGGAAGCAGACGTCGTGGTCTGCCTCAATATCCGGTCCGGCCACACCTTTGCAGTTGCCGATGCGTATCGGGAATGGTATGATTTACATGACCAGGAGGTGCTGGAAGAGCTGGCAAATATCCGGTAGGGCACAGTGTCATTCATCTGCCCGGTCACTTGCTGACCTGGTTCCAGAATACCGTCAGCACGTTCCAGATCGTTTCCCGTAACTCGATCGCCCGCTGATCCGACTCCTCTCCTTTACGGGGAAAAGAGGAATCAGGTTCATAGAGTGCCCGGTTTATCTCGATCTGGATCCAGGGAACACCCTTATGCCAGAAGTGGGCGTTTGAAATAAAACCTCCGGAGAACGGATTATTGATAGCAACTTCTTTTTTTTCGAGCGGGAACTCTTCTAAAAAAACACCGGCAAGCGTGGTAATCCACTCCTCGCTGCACGTGGCAATGCTCCCTTTTCTTGCCCTGCCCCGTCGGTCACCATTATTCCCAAGACAGATACGAGGACGATCCTTTCCGGCATCCTTCTGTTTTCTGATCCTTGCGGGAGCATGGAATGGCAGTCAAACGCAATCCTGACCGGATGCCGGTCGATAAGCTCATCGATCTGCTGGTGAAACGGGAAGTAATGCGTCATGAGCAGGGTATGGATGATGTGCATATCCGGGATATCCCCGGGACGGTATACTTCCCGGCCATCGATCGTCATCAGCTTGATAATGCCGTCAGGATCACGCAGGGGAAGCGGCAATGGCGGACGGTTGAGGTCTACAACCATTCGTGAGATGGGGGTATCGATATATGCCTCGACCCGGTCCTTATATCCAAATACGACGCGGGTGAGGGGATCGCAATAGTACAAGAGTTCTTCATCAGTCAGAAGAAGTCGCGGGCGAACACTATCAGGGACCGTTGTTCCGCCGTGAGGGACCGATATCAGGAACGGGTAGCGATTTTTTACCATTATCTGCAGATGGACATATGCCGGGCTATTTTGTTAATATTTGGGTAGCACCAAAGTCGGGAGGATTACATATTGTGCAAACAAAATTCAACAAGCTAATGAACCATAAAGAAGAGCATATATCGTTCACGCGGTTAAAAAAAGTTTCATGTTCCTTATGATGAGGTTTTATGGACATAGCAATAGCAGGTGCCGGGATCGCCGGGGGATACCTGGCGAAGGTTCTTGAACAGAGAGGGATCACACCGGATATCTATGATGGTATGAACCATGAGACCCGGTGCGGATGTCGTTCATGCGGGTGGGGTGTGCCACGGGGCATCGAAAGATACCTTTTGGATGTTGGCCTCGATTTTGATAGCTACCTCCTCGAACCAATGTCATCAATGAATTTCAACGGCCTGGCGGCAAAGACGCCTCTCTGTACCCTTAATAAACCCCACCTTATAAAAGATTTAACCAAAGGTACCCGGTTGAAACGGCAGAATCTCGGCTTTGAAGAAGCAGACGATTATGATCTCGTCGTGGATGCAACAGGAATCGCAAGGACCTTTTTGCCACCCTGCCAGTCAGATCTGGTGATGCCGACCCTGCAGCAGAGGGTGATGGTAAAATCCCTTGGTAGTGAAAACCTCAAAGCTGGTGTTTATGGCAACAAAATACCAGGACTCGGTTACCTGTGGATTTTTCCCCTGGGCAACAACCAGTGCCATATCGGTGCAGGAGGAGTCGGCAACACCAGGCTTGATGGTCTTCTTGAACGCTTTTTCAAAAATTCATCGGAACGTTTTTCCTTCACTCCGCTCTGCAGCTGTTCCGGGTCTGTAAGGGTTGCCTCACCAAACTATTCGACACCATTTTATGTGACAAAAACCCGGAAAAACTTAAAGCCCCAGGTTATTGTGGGTATTGGCGAATCAATAGGTACCGTAGCACCATTCACCGGAGAAGGAATAGTCCATTCGCTGGAATGTGTACGGATATTTGCAGATACTTTTCCCGATTATAAGCGGTATACAAAATCCGTCTTAGCAAAGTTCGGGTGGATGCAAAAAGAGCGGGAAACGCTTAATTATTTCCTCTCGCAGGAAGGAAAAAACGGGCCGAGGTTGCAGGACAGGTGGAGGCTTTTTCGCAATGCCAGACGTTCCGGTATCGGGCTCCCGATGCATGAAGCATTTAAACACNTGGGCGATCTTTTACAATGGGTTGAGACTCCGGATCAAGGCTAGTTATAATTCAGCAGGGAAAACATCTTCATAAATGATGGATAGGATTTAATGTATCTGAAAGATATTTAGCAACATAAGAGGTCATTTTAGTATGTGCTATATTTGCGGGTGCTCGAACTTCACAATTGATGAACTTGTATGGTACAAGTACCATTGCAACCAGTGTGGTCATGTCTACGAGAGTACGGGCAAGGTATCTATCTGTCCAACATGCAGGTCCCGGGATGTAAAAGAAATATCCGGTGGATCNGCAAAGAAGGATAAAAAAACAACAAACATGGTAAAAAAAGTGGTAAAAAAACGTTAATGAGTATTCTGCGCAAGAAGAAGTTGGGCGGGAAGTGCCCAATGGAGTAAAACCTTATTCAGCAAATTAGCAGGTCCCTCTTTACTTTTCTCGATCAAAATTATTTTTTCCCTGAATATTGATCAAAAACCAATCCATTCCCATTAATATACCGTCATATCACCACATTTTTCAGGAGACACCAATACCATTTTCAGACTGCTTAATAAGCGGAAGTGAACCGGGAAGTCTGAAGTGCTCAATCCTGCAAAAGCGGAAATAGTATTGTNNGGAGTAATCCTACAGCCGCACCCGTTTAAATGGACCGGAGTTAGTCAGTGTTTTGCGCAGAAGTAACCGATGGTGAGCCCGCATTTTATGAATATCTCGCACGCCGGGCAATAGCAATTGATCTTTTTTATCTCNTGTTTTACCTGCGACGGGACCGTTGATTTTCCTCGTGCACAGAAAAGGGCATTGGGTGGATATGCTGAAAGTTTGTTACTTTTATACGTCGGACAAGANCCGCAATACTTTTTACAAATCTCAAAGTTCTCCGGAGTGTCCTCAACGTTTTTTGTAGTATCAAGTGTCTTCATCAGATGTTCACCACGAAGTATTCTACCGGGCATATAATAATTGTTTTTCGATCAATCAAGACCCGGTTCACATTTTTTGAGGATTTATACCTGGGAACAAAGTATTTCTCGGACAGAGAAAAACGGTACAAAACCACATATAGAAAAGAGGAATTGGTCGATATGGCAGATGCAGTCATTACTGAATTTGCAGGAACAAGAAAAGGACCGATCACCAGGTTCTACCAGTACGGACGCGAGGGTATCCGGGTTCTGGACGCCGGAAAAAACGTAAAACGTCTCTATCTTTTTGGTCCTTCCGGTATGATGACAGAACATGATCCCCGGAATAAAGAAAAAATTCTCCGACGCTTTATTTTCGATCCGAACGGGATGCTTGAAGAGACCTTCTCGTTCGGNCGAAATCCCCGGACATTCCGGTACGAAAACGGCGGCCTCCAGATTGCTGTGCGGGAAGGTGGGCAGTATGGGGCAGTTGGTAAAACCTTCACGTTCGATCATAATGGCATTCTGGAGACTGCATGGGGGCGGGAAGGCGAGATTGAACGCGTGTATATCTTTGAGGCTGGAAATGATGCGATAACGGAACGGATGGGAGGGTGGTATGGGCCGGTGAGCAGGACAATTGTATTTGAGGGCATTGAAGCGTCCGTATTCCGGGAGCCGGAAGCGTTTTTGCAGTTTGTCGTATTTTCGGAGCGTGGCGAAGAAGAGGAATATACCTTACGTCCGGATGTCGCGTCAGCAGGTTCTCATGGAACCGGGGTATCTTTTTCAAAGAGCAGGTATGCGTTCACCGGCAAGAGAAGTACGCCATCTGATGCCATCCAGGAACCAGGTGGAAAAGGGGAAGATTTCCAGATAGATTTCATTCCGGATGGGGATGCCCCCGAGGATGAACCACGATCTGAAAAACCCCGCCAGAAAAAAAGCAGTGAAATTTCCTATGACGAACGTCNTTCAGGACGATGATCCTGGATTACCTATCCGGCGTTTTTCAGTGGACATGGGGCATCGATACNNTNGGATGACTCACCCTTTTTTCTGCTCAAGAACGGTCATGCGGGGATAGAACTTGAATTTTTTATAAAAATTCCAGACCAATTCATTTCCTTCACTGACCGAGACCCGGTTCCTGGTGGATCCATTCTCATCAAGCCACCCGAGGGCCCTTGTTACCAGAGTCGAACCGATCCCGCATGAACGGTATACGTCATCGACATAGATTGACTCAATCTCACCTGATATCTNCCCCGTTTTTTCCTTCNACAGTGAACTTACGCAATAGCCTACGTACCGATTCCTGTCCCTGATATCAAAAGCNAGGTCAATGCACAGGGTACCTGCAAACGCTAACTGTTCAAAGTACGCTTTTCGTTTTTCAAAGGTCATCTGCTCGAAATGGCTCCTGAAGTTCGTCGTTTGGGTGGACATATACTCGTTGAGCAGATGCCATAGAGGGCGGATAGAGTCAATTTCCCTGATATCTGTTCTGCGGTATTCGATAGATGACATACGCAAATTTGTTGTAGGATACCCTGAAAGAAAAAGACGAGGGTTATTTTACACAGCCAGCGTTCCCTAATCCATAAAAATCGATCCGGGATCTTTTTGATTTTTCAGGCTGTTGGTTTCTGGCGTTACTATTTGAGCAACCGGAGAAATACATTATGTGAAGCAGATTCTAAAAAAAACTCATCTGCCGGGTTTAACCTATGAGCCGAATCCGCACCCTGCTGGAATGGACTGTTATTATCGTAACGTTCATTATTATCGGATTTCTGGCATTCAGTTTTTTCCAGGGAGCAGATTCGCATAATGGCCAGCCATCGGGACTGCCGGACGGTTATGGCGGCTTTTTTCAAAAGCCGCTCTTCCCCCCACAGGAG
>JGI20214J51650_10001410_pt1 | contig 15216 bp, 18 predicted proteins | sample WetSurMetagenome_FD_51650 | JGI IMG/M metagenome (IMG submission 51650) | reverse complement strand
CGTCGTTGCCTTGCCGGTTGCTTGTGGTGGGGTTGTGCATGCGGAAGAACTCGAACAGCAAGTGGCGGTAGGTGAGCAGCCCGGGGTCGTAAACGATCTTCAGCGATTCGGCATGACCACTGCTTCCCGTCTTCACGATTTCATAGGTGGCATTCGGCGTATCGCCGCCGCAGTAACCTACTTCAGTCTCCAGCACGCCGGGAATCAGGCGCACCAGTTCTTCCATTCCCCAGAAGCAGCCACCGGAGAGGTAAGCGGTTTGATTGGTGTCGTTCATGGTTGCTCCTTTTGGGCCTATCGCCGTTCCTTTTTCATGGCCATTGCGGCTTCGCGCTTGCTGTCCTTTTCGCGTTCGGTTGCCCGTTTGTCATGTTCTTTCTTGCCTTTGGCCAGGCCGATCTCCAGTTTGATATGGCTGCCCTTGTAGTGCATGTCCAGCGGCATGATGGTATAGCCGGCGCGCTGCACTTTGCCGATGAGTTTGTCTATCTCGTGCTTGTGCATCAGCAGCTTGCGGGTACGGACGGGGTCTGGGTGGATATGGGTGGAAGCGTTCAGCAAAGGGCTGATATGCGAACCAAACAGATACAGTGCTCCGTCCATGATGGTGACATAGGCTTCCTTGAGCTGTGCCCGTCCGGCGCGGATCGCTTTTACTTCCCAGCCTTCCAGCATGATGCCGGCTTCATGTTTTTCTTCGATGAAGTACTCGTGAAAGGCTTTTTTGTTCTGGATGATGCTCATTGAAAGATGTGTTTTGCTTGGCGTTGCGATATTCTACCAGTCTTTGATTTAGCGGCTTCGTAAAGCAATGGCATTGGTCGAAAAAACGGTGTTGGTTCCGCACACGGCGGAACAGATGTTCAAGCTGGTGGACGAGGTGGAAAATTACCCGCAGTTCATGCCCTGGTGCGGCGGGGCAACCGTCAACGAAATGCAGGGCACGACGATGCATGCCACGCTGCATATCGACTACCACCATATCAGGCAGCATTTCAGCACCAAAAACCGGCGCACTCCGCCCCATCAGATCGACATTGCCCTGATGGACGGTCCGTTCAAACATCTGGAAGGCAGTTGGCAATTCATTCCCTTGAACGACGAAGCCTGTAAAATAGAGTTCCGTTTGCAATACGAGTTCTCCAACAAGTTGCTCGAAAAGCTGGTGGGGCCGGTGTTTCATCATATCGCCAACAGTTTCGTGGATGCCTTTATCCATCGTGCAGACAAGGTTTATGTAAAAAATGAGTGACGAAAAGATATACGTGGAACTGGTCTATGCCTTGCCTGCCGAGCAGGTACTGCTCAAGTCGGAAGTGCCAAAAGGAACGACCATCGCGGAAGCCGTCAAGCTATCCGGCATTCTGGACAAGTTTCCCGAGATCGACCTTGAAAAGAACAAATTCGGCATCTTCGGCAAATTGAGCAAGGTTGACACCGTGTTGCGTGAGAAGGATCGCGTCGAGATCTACCGCCCGCTGATTGCCGATCCGAAAGAGATACGCCGTAAACGCGCCGAAGAGGGCAAAGTCATGAAGAAGGGCGGCGGTGACCTCTGATGCTGGACTACGACCTGCATTGCCACTCCAACGTCTCGGACGGCACACTGACCCCGACCGAACTGGTGACGCGTGCTGCCGGACGCGAAGTCAGGGTGCTGGCGCTGACCGATCACGATGACGTGGCAGGACTTCCGGAAGCCGCCAGAGTTGCCGCACAACATGGCATCGAATTCGTCAACGGCGTCGAGATATCGGTTACCTGGCGCAAATACACCCTCCATATCGTCGGCCTGCACATCGATCCCCAAAATGCCGCATTGGCTGAAGGCTTGCGCGGCATACGCAGCGGACGCAGGCATCGTGCCGAACTGATGGCGGAATCGCTGGCACGTGGCGGTATCGGCGGTGTGCTGGAAGGTGCATTACGCTATGCCTCCAATCCGGAGATGATTGGGCGTACCCATTTTGCACGATATCTGGTCGAGGCCGGGCACTGCAAGGATGTGCGCAGTGTCTTCAATCGCTATCTGGTCAAGGGCAAACCGGGATACGTTGCGCATACCTGGGCGGACCTGCAGGACGCGATCTCCTGGATCAATGGCAGCGGGGGTGTCGCCGTACTCGCGCATCCGGGCCGTTATACCGCCGGACGCAATGCGATGGGCAAAACGACCTTGCTCGAACTGCTGAAAGAATTCGTCGAACTGGACGGGCAGGGCATCGAAGTGGTGAGCGGCAGCCATACACCGCCTCAATATGCCGAGTTCGCGCGCTACGCCAAGGAATTCGATCTGTTGTGTTCCTGCGGTTCGGATTTTCACGGGCCGGAAGAAAGCTATCGCGATCTCGGACGATTGCCGGATTTTCCGCTGGAGTGCCGTCCGGTGTGGACGCTTTGGGAAGGAACTGCAGCTTAATTTATGGCGCAATTCTTTTCCATACACCCGGACAATCCCCAGCCGCGCCTGATCAAACAGGCAGCGGAGATGTTGCGCAACGGTGCAGTGATCGTCTACCCGACCGATTCCGGCTACGCTATCGGCTGCCACCTGGACGACAAGGAAGCTGTTGCACGTATACGCCAGATTCGCGGCCTGGACGAAAAACACCTGATGACATTGGTGTGCCGCGACCTGTCGGAACTGGCGCACTATGCAAGGGTGGACAACGCGCAATTCAGGCTGCTGAAGAACAACACGCCGGGCAGTTATACATTCATTCTGGAAGCGACCAAGGAAGTCCCGCGGCGCTTGCAGCATCCCAAACGCAGCACGATAGGTTTGCGCATACCCGATCACCCGGTTGCGCTGGCCCTGCTGGAAGAATTGGGGGAACCACTGCTCAGTTCCACGCTGATCTTGCCGGAGGAAGATCAGCCGTTGACCGATGTGGCGGAGATACGCGAACATCTGGAGAAGCTCGTCGAACTGGTTATTGAAGGCGGAATAGTAGGGGGGGAATCGACCACCGTGATCGACCTGACGGATGATAGGCCGGTATTGGTGCGGCGCGGCAAGGGGCCGATCGCACATTTGGGAATAGAGGAATAAATGAATTTCGATGCTTTGATCCAGACCATAGCGCTTGCAGCCATACCCGTGCTGTTTGCCATCACCTTGCATGAGGCGGCACACGGCTATGCGGCTCGCCATTTCGGCGATATGACGGCATACGCACAGGGACGCATTTCGCTCAATCCCCTGCGCCACATCGATCCCGTTGGCACGATTCTGCTGCCGCTGTTGACTCTGTTTGTGGGAGGTATCCTGTTCGGTTGGGCCAAGCCGGTGCCGGTCAATTTCTCGGCATTGCGCCATCCGAAAAAGGACATGCTGTGGGTCGCGCTGGCCGGCCCCGCTGCCAATCTGGTCATGGCGCTGTTTTGGGGGGCCATGTTCAAGGTAGCTTTGTCGTTTCCCGGCAGTTATTTCGCCGAGCCGCTGTTAGGCATGGCGCAGTTCGGAGTTACAATCAACGCCATTTTGCTGGTGCTGAACCTGTTGCCGTTGCCGCCGTTGGACGGCGGGCGCGTTGCAATAAGCCTGTTGCCGCACCGCCAAGCTTTCCAGTTGGCGAAAGTCGAACCGTACGGGATGGTCATCCTGATCGTGCTGGCAGTGGTTCCTGTTGGAGGCCAACCGATCCTGAGCTGGATACTCTCGCCGCTGGTGAGCTCGTTCATCCAGTTTATTGAAACGATTTTTTAATGTGAAGCAGGAATATGTTCGCTGATCGAGTTTTATCCGGAATGCGCCCCACGGGCAGTCTACACCTGGGGCATTACCATGGTGTCTTGAAGAATTGGGTGCAGATGCAGCACCAGTACGAATGCCTGTTCTTCGTGGCCGACTGGCACGCACTGACCACGCACTACGACACACCGCAAATCATCGAGCAGAACGTGTGGGACATGGTCATCGATTGGCTGGGAGCAGGTGTCGATCCGGCACAGGCCACGTTGTTCATCCAGTCGCGTGTCCCGGAACATGCGGAGCTGCATCTGCTGCTGTCCATGATCACCCCGCTGGGCTGGCTGGAACGCATGCCGACCTACAAGGACCAGCAGGAAAAACTGAGCAGCAAGGATCTCTCGACTTACGGTTTCCTGGGCTATCCGCTGTTGATGAGTTCGGATGTCCTGATCTACCGCGCCACCCGGGTACCGGTGGGGGAAGACCAGGTACCGCACATCGAATTCACCCGCGAGCTGGCGCGCCGTTTTAACCATATCTACGGGCGTGAAACGGGTTTCGAGGAAAAAGCGGAAGCCGCGATCAAAAAGCTGGGCGGCAAAAAAGCCAAACTGTATAAAGAATTGCGCACGCGCTTCCAGGAACAGGGCGACAGCGAAGCACTGGAGTCCGCCAAGTCCTTGCTGGACGAGCAGCAGAGCCTGAGCCTTGGCGACCGCGAGCGTTTGTTCGGCTTCCTCGAGGGCGGTGGCAAGATGATCCTGTCCGAGCCGCAGGCCATGCTGACCGCCGCATCGAAAATGCCCGGGCTGGACGGCCAGAAGATGTCCAAGTCCTACGGCAACACCATCAGCCTGCGCGAAGACGAGGCCGATGTGAGCAAGAAGATCCGCACCATGCCCACCGACCCGGCGCGCATCCGGCGCACCGATGCGGGCGATCCCGACAGATGCCCGGTATGGCAATTGCATCAGGTTTATTCCACCGATGCCATCAAACAGTGGGCACAGCAGGGATGCCGCAGCGCGGGCATCGGTTGTATCGAATGCAAACAACCTGTCATCGATGCCGTGCTGGAAGAACAGAAACCCATGCGTGAACGAGCACAACTCTATCTGGACGACCCGAGCCTGGTGCGCAACATCATTGCCGACGGCTGCGAGAAAGCGCGCAAGCTTGCCACCGAAACCATGCGCGACGTGCGCGAGGCGATGGGGCTGGGATACAACTGAACATGAGCGAAGCAGAACCACAACTCCAGCAGGCAGCGGCAAATCCCGTGGCGCATGTCCACGGCGAACCGATGATGGAGATGCCGCTGGATCTGTACATACCTCCTGATGCGCTGGAGGTGGTGCTGGAGTCTTTTCAGGGGCCGCTAGACCTCTTGTTGTACCTGATCCGCAAGCACAACCTTGATGTGCTCGACATCCCGATGGCGTCGCTCACCAAGCAATACATGGTCTACATCGAGGCGATGCAGCAGCACCGGCTGGAACTGGCGGCAGAATACCTGCTGATGGCTGCAGTGCTGATCGAGATCAAGTCGCGCATGCTGTTGCCGCGTTTGCCCAAGGCGAGCGAAGAAGAAAGCGCCGAAGATCCGCGCGCCGAGCTGATGCGCCGCCTGCTCGAATACGAGCAAATGAAACTGGCCGCGCAGAAACTGAACGAAATGCCGCAGGCCAGCCGGGATTTCGAACTGGTGCAGGTGTTGATCGAACGCACGGTGATCGAGCGACTGCCATACGTTACGGTGGAAGACCTGCGCCATGCCTGGCTGGCGTTGCTCACACGCGCCAAGGTCAACGCACACCACAGGGTGCGCCGCGAAGAACTGTCGGTACGCGAACAGATGACCAGAGTGCTGCGCCAGTTGCGCAATACCGATTTTGTTTCGTTCGAAAGCCTGTTCGAAGTGGACGCCACCATCCCGATGCTGGTCGTCACCTTTATCGCCATCCTCGAACTCGCCAAGGAGAACCTGGTCGAGATCACTCAAACCGAAACCTTGGGGAACATCTATGTCCGAACCAGTCGAGCAATCACTGCCGAGTGAACATAATGCGACCGTTCGTCCTGAGCCCTTCGACGGAGCTGATGGAACTACTAGCCATTCGACTAAGCCCGCAAGCGGGCAAGTCGCTGGTTATCAGGACAGGCCTGCCGAAGGAGGAGATGTTCATGCTTTGACAGACCCGGCACGAACGGATGTTGTTGAAGCCGAGCACGCGGTGGATACCGTGCAACTTCTGCGCATATTCGAAGCGGCTTTGCTGACCTCGCAAGAACCGCTTTCCAACACCGAGCTGAAACGCCTGAGTGAAGTCCCGGTCGAGACGAAGCTCGTGGAAGAATTGCTACAACAATTGGCGGACAAATACGCCACCAGCGGCGTCGAACTGAACCGCGTTGCCAGCGGCTGGCGTTTCCGTGCGCGCCCCGAGATGCAGCTGCATTTGGATAAACTCAATCCGCAGAAACCGCCGCGCTATTCGCGCGCCGTGCTGGAGACATTGGCGATCATCGCTTACCGGCAGCCGGTGACGCGCGGCGATATCGAGGAGATACGCGGTGTGGCAGTATCTTCGCAAGTGTTGAAGACGCTGGAGTCGCGCGGCTGGATCGAAAGCATAGGCACCCGGGACACCCCCGGTAAACCGGCCTTGTATGCCACCACCCCGCAATTCATGGATGACCTCAACCTGCGCTCCCTGCAGGAACTGCCTGCTCTGGAAGAGATGGGCACCCTGCTGGAAGAGGGTATCGCGGATGAACCGGCACAGTCTGAACCTGAAGCGATTGATGCCGGAACGGTCGAATCCAAACCGGAAGCAAACGCCGCCTAACGGACGGGCAGATGATAAAGCTCGCCACATCCGTTCCCCCTATCCAAATCCCCCTCGCTTCGCTCTCCCCCTTCGCACGCGGGATAACCAATGACTTGGTTGGCGTCGCTTGCCACCTAGTCAGATGGCTAGTTGTTTCACCCAGAAGGAGCGAACGAAACGCTTCGCGTATTTCCCGCCAATGACTGCGATCAAGCGCATCTCTTCGCGCGACAATCCGTTCTACAAGTCGCTGCACAAACTTGCCTCGTCCGCCCGCGAGCGGCGTGCCGCGCAGCAGACGCTGCTTGACGGCGCGCATCTGCTGCGCGCTTTCCTGGATACCGGAAGCAAGCCGGAATGTCTGCTGGTCAACGAATCCGGATTGCAGAATGGCGAGATCGCTGCCTTGCTCGAAGCATGCGGCGATGTGCCGCAAACGCAACTCGACGATGCCTTGTTTGTGCAACTGTCTGAACTCAAGACGCCGAATGGTTTGCTGGCGCTGGTCGGTATTCCTCCTGCTCATGTTGAAATCAAACACAGTCAGTTTGCCTTGCTGCTGGAAGATATCCAGGATCCGGGCAATCTTGGCTCCATCCTGCGTTCGGCATCCGGGGCAGGATGCGACGCAGTGTTCCTGTCATCAGGCTGCGCCGATGCGTGGTCGCCCAAGGTACTGCGCGCCGGGATGGGCGGGCATTTCGCACTGAGCATTACGGAGTCGGCCGACTTGACCGAGATCGCAGCCGAATTCACCGGCAAGATCATGGCTGCTTCTCTGCAGGCAGACAGATCCCTTTACGACAGCGACCTGCGCGGCAAACTTGCCTTTGCCATCGGCAACGAGGGTGCGGGCCTATCCACGGCTTTGCTGGAAGTTGTGCAGCAGCATTTCATCATCCCCATGCCGGGCAAAATCGAATCGCTGAATGCTGCCGCGGCGACTGCGGTGTGTTTGTTCGAGGCGGTGAGACAGCGGCGTTAAAGTGAAACTCGCATAGCGATTCGTTTGCCCTTTCTGGGTGAAACAACTAGCCATCTGACTAGGTGGCAAGCGACGCCAACCAAGTCATTGGTTATCCCGCGTGCGGGGGAAAGATGGATAGGGGGAACGGGCATGACGAGTTTCATTATCGGGAGTGGTATCTTTGTCATGCCCGTTAAGCGGCAATCAACTTGTGCAGTGGCTATGTATCTGTTGTCGGTATGCCAGCCAGTTGCGCACCTCGGCCGTTGCGAGTTCCAGATTAAGCGATGCCTCATTGCTCAGACTTTCTCCCAGTTCGAAACCGTAACCGCGTATGCGTAGCAGAAAACTGTGTGGGGCATTCGCCCCATAGACTTGTCTGAAGGTGTGCAATAGCGCGAACGGTGTCATGGCATGGCTCGTGTAACTCTGGTCCTGTGCAGCAGCGATTTCGGAGAAATGGAACGGGGCATCGCAGGACATGTCCGCATCGACGAATAGCACTGTGCTACGCTCAGCGAGATCGGTGACATGCTCGACCTGCAATTGAAAATCTTCGATGAATTCGATTCTGGCGCCTGTATCTTCGGATTGAAGCTGGCGCACCAGCAGAGGTGCCAGCGCGTCGTCGCCGCGCGATTCATTGCCGATGGCAAAGATCAGGAGCGGAGCGACCATCAGGCCATGGAGCAGAACGAGCCGTCGGATGAACGCGTCAGCACATCGACCCGGCCACCTTCGACGTCCAGCAATTCCACTTCCAGCGGCATCTTCCCCAGCGCATGGGTCGCGCAGGACAGGCAGGGGTCGAACGCGCGGATGGCGACCTCGATGTGGTTGAGCAAGCCTTCGGTGAGCTTGCGTCCGTCGATGTACTGCCGTGCCACCTGGCGGATGGCCTCGTTCATCGCCTGATTGTTGTGTGTGGTGGAGACGATCAGGTTGCAGCGCACGATCTGGTCGTTCTCATCCACCTTGTAGTGATGGATCAGCGTGCCGCGCGGCGCTTCGATCACCCCCACACCGCGTTCCTGCCGCTCGCCCTTGCTGACCAGGTCGTTGCCTTGCAGGTCGGGATCGTGCAACAGGTCTTGTATCACCTCGGCAGCGTGCAGCATCTCGATCATGCGTGCCCAGTGAAATCCAAGTGTTGCACCACCCGCCGAACCGCCGTTGAAGGCAAGAAATTCCTTGCGTTGTACTTCGGCCAGGGGCGAAGGAATGAAATCGCACTGCGCCACACGCGTTAGCGGTCCGACGCGATACCAGCCGGTCTCCGGACCAAGGCTGCGCAAGAACGGGAACTTCATGTACGACCAGGGCTTCACGTCCTCGAAAATCACGTCCCAGTAATGGCTGTAATCGTAGTGGTCGAACAGCGCGACGCCGTTCATGTCGCGCGCGCGCAGTCCTCCGTGGTACAGATCCAGCGCCCCGTCGGCGCGTACCAGGTTGAGTGTGTGCGCATCGAAGCGTCCGAAGTCGTTGTAGAGATCGAGGTTCTGTTCGAAGAGCTGCTTTGCGATTCCCACCGATTCGCGGCTCCACGTCACGATCTGCTCGATGTCCTTGAGCAGGTAGTCGCGCTCTTCGATGCTGACGTTCTTGTTCACTCCGCCCGGGATGGAACCCGTGCCGTGGATGCGTTTTCCCGCAGTGATGCGGATCACTTCCTGTCCGAATTTGCGCAGCAGCACGCCCTGTTTTGCGATCTCCGGATAGGCGGCAGCGATACCCACGATGTTGCGCTTGGCCATTTCCGAATCGAAACCGAACAGGAGGTCAGGCGAGCACAGATGGAAAAAGTGCAGCGCGTGAGACTGCAGGATCTGGCCGTAATGCATCAAGCGCCTGATCTTTTCGGCGGTCGGCGTGAGGGTGGCACCCACGATCATGTCCATCGCCTTGGATGCCGCCAAGTGGTGACTCACCGGGCAGATGCCGCACAGCCGCTGCACCATCACCGGCGCTTCCCAATAGGGACGGCCCTGGATGAATTTCTCGAAGCCGCGAAACTCGACGATGTGCAGCCGCACCTGATGCACGCGGTCGTCCTCGTCCAGCAGCAGTGTCACCTTGCCGTGGCCTTCGACGCGCGACACGGGATCGATGGCGACGCGGCGCAGTTTTTCGGGGTGCGCGGCAGTTTCCAGTTTGTCGTTGATATCAGTCATATTTGATCAACCCATGCCCCAGTTCCGGCGTCTTGCCGGCGATGAGGTCGATGAGGAATTTCCAGATGGCGTCGGCGGAAGGCGGGCAACCGGGGATGAAGTAATCGATCTTCACCACTTCGTGCAGCGGATGCACCTTGTCCAGCGGCAGCGGCAGTTCGGGATCGTTCGGGATGTGGCCATGCAGCAGACCCGGTTCGGTGAGATACACCTCGGTCAGGCAACTGCCCAGGTCGAGATGGTTGCGCTGCGCCGGCAATCCGCCGTTGATCGCACAGGCGCCGATGGCGATCAGTATCTTGCAGTTCTTGCGGAACTCGTGCAGCACGTGGACGTTCTCCGCGTTGCAGACGCCACCCTCGACGAGGCCGATGTCACACGGTCCGCAATGTTTGATGTCGGTCAGCGGTGAGCGGTCGAATTCGATGAGATCGAGCAAAGGGAAGAGGCGTTCGTCGATGTCGAGTATGGACATGTGACAGCCGAAGCAACCGGCAAGAGAAGTGGTGGCGACCCGTAGTTTCTTGCTCATGGCGTACCCTCGCAGGCTGCACAATTCCCGCTGGAATCGGTCTGGCGCGGTGCGTCATCCAGCGCCTGTGCGCTGATCGGACGCTGGTCATAGCGTCGCTCGCCGATGGGCACGCTGAAGCCGACACGCTTGGGCAGGATCACGCCGACCGGGCAGACTTGCATGGCCTTGTCGGTGAGCGCGATATTGGTGTCGGAGAGCTTGCCGGACTCGGCATTGACGATCAGATGCTTGGTGATGCCGCGCCCGGATAGCGCGAATACGTTTTTGCCATCCACCTCACTGGAGGCACGCACGCACAGTTCGCACAGGATGCAGCGGTTGAAATCCAGCAGTATGTCCGGATGCGAGGCATCCAGCGGACGATCGGGGTAGAGGTGGCGGAAGCCTGTAGCGTGGACTTCCAAGTCGTATCCCAGCGCTTGCAACACGCAGTTGCCGCTCTTTTCGCATGACGGGCAGAAATGGTTGCCTTCGGCGAACAGCATCTGCACCAGCGAGCGGCGCAGCGCGTTCAATTCCTCGATCTCGCTTTCCACATCGAGTCCGGTCTCGGCGGGCATGGTGCAGGAGGCCACAGTGCGCCCGTTGGCCTTGACCGTGCACAGCTTGCAACTGCCGTGCGGCTTGAATTCAGGGTGATAGCACAGGTGCGGTATGTAACGACCGGCAGCCAGTGCGGCCTGCATCACGGTCTGTCCCGGTTCGAAGGGAACAGTCGAGCCGTCAAGTTGAAACGTATCGTTCATTCGATCTCCTTCAGGTGTGCACCTGCATCGTCGCGTCCGGTCATCTGCCGCGCGCGCGCCAATGATCCGTCAAGGTCGAAGGCGGGAGAGAACATCAGCGATTTAAGCTTGTTCTCGTAGGAGGGGCGGAAATGCTTGAGGGTGTGCAGCACCGGATTGCAGGCAGTACGCCCCAGACCGCAGTGCGAAGTGGTCTGCAATACACGGTCAAGATTCTCGATTTCGGATAGGTCGTAACGCGTGCCATGCCCGGCCGCGATCTTGTCCATGGTCTGTTTCAGGATCGAGGTGCCGACGCGGCAGGGGGTGCAGAAGCCGCAGCTTTCATGCGCGAAGAAATGCACGAAATTGCGCGCCACTTCGAACAGGTCGCGGCTGTCGTCTAAAATCATGAACGCCCCGGCGGTGGGCAGATCTTCAAAGCCCAATCTGCGGTCGAACTCGCTTTCTGCAACACAAATGCCGGAAGGACCGCTGACCTGCACCGCGAGCGTGTTCACCGCTCCACAGTCCTTCAATATCTCGCGCACCGAAACGCCAAAGGGGTATTCGTAGATGCCGGGACGCTGGCAATCACCGGACACGGAGATCAGTTTGCTGCCGGCGGATTTTGCCGTGCCGATGGTACGATATTGCTCGGCGCCCATATGCAATGCCAGCGCAGCCTGGCAGAAGGTCTCGACGTTGTCCACGGCGGTGGGTTGCTGCAGGTAGCCGTGCGTCACCGGGAACGGCGGGCGATTGCGCGGCACGCCGCGTTTTCCTTCCAGTGATTCGATCAGGGCCGATTCCTCGCCGCAGATGTATGCCCCGGCGCCGAGATGTATCTCGATATCGAAATCAAATCCGGATTGGCCAAGGATGTCCTTGCCCAATAGATTCTTGTTGCGACGACGCTGCAATACCAATTGCAAGGGTTCAAGCAAATAACGGTATTCGCCGCGCAGATAGAGGAAGCCCTTGTTTGCGCCGACGGCAAATGCGCACAAGGTCATTCCTTCAAACACGAGATCAGCCTCATGATTCAGCAGCACACGGTCTTTGAAAGTTCCCGGTTCACCCTCGTCAGCGTTACACACCACGTAATGTTCCAAGCCTGGAGCATTGCGGCAGGCTTCCCATTTCAAGCCGGTGGAAAAACCTGCGCCGCCTCGCCCGCGCAGGCCTGAAGTCTTGATGGACTCGACGACACCCAGTCCGCCCAAGGGTAGCGCGCGACGCAGTATTTCTCCGGGTGCCAGTGCGCTACCGAGCACGAGGCCGTTACGGCGGATATTGTCTTCGACACGGAAAAAATCCGCAGGCCAATCTGCCAGCGGCGCACGGTTGCGTATCAGTTGAACGATCTCCTGTACCCGCTGATGATTCAGGTTCGTGATCGCGCGTCCGTTGACGAGCAGCGCCGGGCCTTGATCGCACATGCCGGTGCAGGAAGTGGTACCGATGCTGACCAGTCCGTCTTCGGAGACTTTACCCGGTTGCAGCCATAACTGCTGGCACATCAGTTCCATCAGCGGCTGGCTGCCCAGCATGCGGTCGGTGATATTGTCGGAGAACAGGACGCGGTATTCGCCGTGAGGCTTCAGGTGCAGGAAGGAGTAGAACGAAGCCACGCTTTCGATGCGTGCGCGGGGAATGGATAATCTTTGGGCCAGTTCGGTGACGATCTGATGCGGGATATGCCCAAAGTACTCCTGAATCTCCCGCAATATCTGCAACAGTCGGGTTGCGTTGCTTTCATGGCGCTGTACCAACTGATCCAGCCATACCTGCCCGGAAGCATCAAAACGTATTTCGTTGTCTGGTAGCATAGCGTTGTCGTTGGCCCGTGACCTAAACGTGCGACGACAGTTTACCCCTATTCAACATTAACAGTACAAGAAGGAAGTGATTGAACATGCACATGCACGACCCCCATCCTTTTTCATTCGACGTGGAAGAAAGTGATTTTGAAGAGCGTGTCGTCGCCCGTTCACAGGAGGCTCCCATCCTGCTCGATATCGGCGCCGAATGGTGTGCCCCATGCAAGGTTCTGGGGCCGCATCTGGAGAGGCTTGCGAAGGAATACAGCGGCAAGTTCCTGCTGGCAAAGGTGGATGCCGACGAGAACATGCGCATCGCTGGAAAGCACAAAGTCCGGGGATTTCCGACGGTTATAGCCTACAGTCGCGGTGTGGAGATCGACCGTTTTCACAGTTCGCAGCCGGATCACTTTTTGCGCCAGTTCATCGACAAACTGATCGCGCATCATCAGAGCAATGCGTGATTTAACTTAACACTGATTTTTTGATGGCTGAATGCAAAACCGCCAACAATTGGTCAAGTTGAAAAATCCTGGGACTGCCTGATCAAGGAAGGGTTGAGCTGATGTTTTTGCAGCAGCTTGTAAAATTCAGTGCGGTTGCGCTTGGATAGTTTTGCCGCCTGGGTCACATTGCCTTCCGTGATCTTCAGGATACGAATCAGATAGTCGCGTTCGAAACGGCTCTTGGCCTCTTCAAGCGACATGAAAATCTCTTCTTCTTTGTGTATCGTCTGCTGGACGAGTACTGACGAGATGAGCGGGGTGGTGCATAGCACGACACTGCGTTCGACCACGTTCAAGAGTTGCCTGACGTTGCCGGGCCAGGGTGCGCTGATGAGTGTTTCCATCGCTTCCGAGGAAAATCCGTTGGTTTTCCGGTTGTATTTTTCGGCAAGGATGGACAGGAAATGCTTGGCCAGCAGCGGGATGTCTTCCCGTCGCTTTGAGAGCGACGGAATCGCGAGCTCCACGACATTCAGGCGGTAATAGATATCCTCGCGGAAGTTGCCGGCAGCAATTTCGGCATTCAGGTCGCGATGCGTCGCGGAGATGATGCGCACATCGAGCGGAATTGCCTGGGTGGCGCCGACGGGAATCACCTGTTTTTCCTGCAGCACCCGCAACAATTTGCCTTGCAGCACAAGCGGCATGTCGCCGATCTCGTCAAGGAAGACCGTACCGCCCATCGCCGACTGAAATAGTCCCTTGTGGTCGCGGACTGCCCCCGTGAATGCACCTTTGACATGACCGAAAAGTTCCGACTCGAGCAGTTGCTCGGGGATGGCTGCGCAATTGATGGCCACAAACGGCCGTTGCGAACGCGGGCAGGCATTGTGTATGGCTTGGGCAAGAAGCTCTTTGCCGGTACCGCTCTCGCCACAGATCAGTACGCTCGCATCCCCTTCGGCCACCAGTTTGGCCTTGGTCAGAATGTCTTCCATCACTGGACTATGGGTAATGATGGCGGTGCGCCAATTGTCTGTCTTTCCGGGTTGCGCGGCCTTCACGAACGAAATCTGGAGCGCCTTTGCAACCTGGTCGAGCAGTACCTTGCTGTCAAAGGGCTTGGTCAAATATCCGAACAATCCGCGTTGCGTTGCATCGACGGCATCCGGAATGGTGCCATGCGCGGTCAGCATGATGACGGGCAGGGTTGGGATGCCCCTGTGGATATGCTCGAACAGGGCCATGCCGTCCATGCCCTGCATGCGCATATCGGTGATTACAAGGTGAGGCCTGGAAATGTCCAGGCTGTTGATGGCGGCCTCGGCGCTATTCGCCGTTTCCACCTCGAATCCGGCCGATGTGAGGCGCATGGACAAAAGTTGCAGCAGGTCCGAATCGTCGTCAACGATCAATATCCTGCGCGTGGGTGCCATCGTTTGTTGAGCTGCGCTCATGGTTGATCCCGGTGTATCAGGTTTATCTCAAGATCCTTGACGGCATCGATCTTTTTCTGAAGAAATTCGGAATGCACTTTTTCGGCAGAAAGCGCTTTCGTGAGTTCGGAAACGCTGTCATCTGCATGCTGTTGTCCGGCAAACAACATGCTCAGAAGAAGGGCAAGGTCAGGCAGGGAGGAAGGGACAGGTTCCGGTCCTGCAGGCATGTTCTTTACAAGATCGAGTGCTGCTACGGTACTGTGAAATTCGGTATCGGGCAAGGATAACAGTATTGCCAGTTTGAGGCGGTCCGAATTGCTCCCTGTTTCCGCAAAACTCAGGCTGGCAGCATGGTATTCCTGGGTGATTTCTGAGGCAGGCAGTGTGCCGAGACATGTGTAGTAGCGCAAAACCTGATCGGCAGAGAGAGCAAGACCGGGTGGTGGTGGGCAGGAGATGAGAGTCGTAGCGGGACGGAAAGTCGGAACGATCGAGCATGCAGGGAGCAAGGTTACGATTAAAAGAAAATTCAGTATCAGGGCAAGCGGAGTCTTGCGGTTCATAGCGTAGAAGTGGCGCGAA
>JGI20214J51650_10001409_pt1 | contig 15217 bp, 17 predicted proteins | sample WetSurMetagenome_FD_51650 | JGI IMG/M metagenome (IMG submission 51650) | reverse complement strand
ACGTCCAACCGAGAGTGTCGACCACGGCGGCTTCCGCTTCGAGGTGCTCGACGTCGACCATCACCGCATCGACCAGTTGTTGGTCACCCGACTCGCCGCGACAACGCCCAAGCCCTGATCCGGCGATGTCCCGGCTGCTCATATACACCATCGTCTTCATCGAAGGCTTCTGCTCGCTCGGCGCCGAAGCGAAGTCATCGCCCTGACTTTGTCGTTACAAATCAAACAGTATGGAGTTACCAATGACACCTGCCTGCGTTAACCGCTGAGCACTTTGCACTTATAGCTCGCACACGTCGATTCCCAGCCACCTGGTTACACGGGAGTTCCGGGCAGGCACGCGCCGCGTGCTGAAACCCGATGGTGTCCTGCTCGCCAACCTGATTCTCGACGGCAAGCTGGAAACCCCTTACGCGCGCAACCTGCAGGCCACCATCGACAGCGCTTTCGGGCGTTGCGCGGTCGACGTGCCGCACAAGAGAAAAATGCTGGCCAACGTCGAGTCACCTGCTTCGCAAGCAGCAAGCCCGATGAGACCGGGATTTACGTCGATGAAAAACCCGGNGGGACATCGATCTCGCNCGTTCGCGCTAGTNGCTGGTCAAACGCAGCCGGTAGGCTTGGGCAGGCCGCCGTATTTGGTGATCGGCTTCATCGGCCCGGTCATCCAGATCGAGAACAGATCCTTCTGATCGACGTCGAGGAATTTGGCAAATTTCCGGATCGGCGGAACCGACTGGAATTCGTCGTAGTATTCGCGCGCCTTCAGGATTTGCGCCCATTTCTCATCGTTCATCTCGATGCCATCCGCTTCGGCCATCGCCTGGGCGATTTCCATGCTCCAATCGTCCATGCTTTCCAGATATCCATCGCCATCACGTGCGGGCAAGTCCATGTTTCACTCCTTGATCCAAGTTAAAAATCTTCGAAGCGAATTTAATATTACCCGACTTAATTAGTCAAGTAATTTCGGCGCGACGTGCGGGCAAACGCCATTGCAAACCTTGACCTCTCCCGTTCGCGCCGAGACGCCGGAAAAACCTTGAGGCACCAAGGATCAAACCTTCTTCCTGGCTCTGGCCCGCGGCTTGCGGGCAGCGGGCTTCGCCTTGACCTCGGGCGGCTTTTCGTAACCACCGAGAACACCCTTGACGGGACATAGTTTGAAGAACGGACATTTCTCGCAACCGGCAACAATGGCAATCGGACATACCTTCATTTCAGTTCTCCTGTTTTTCGCTTGAGCGCGGCCGCACTTTCAATTGAAGCGCCTTCGATGGCCATTATAACCTTGGCCCCTCACCGCCCCCGGATCGGGCCGTTTCAGCGTCGGCGCAGAGTCCATGCCTCGTTGGCGATCAGTGAGCCGAGCACCAGGGCGCCGCCCAGCATGGTACTGACCGAAAGGTGCTCGCCAGCCCACAACCAGGCCCAGACAACGCCGAACAACACTTCGAGCAAGGCGAGCAGCGCGATTTCCGGCGCCGGAAGTTCGCGACTCAGGCGGACAATCAGCAGGCAGGGCAACGCCAACTGGACTGTACCAAGCAGCGCAAGCAGCCCGAGATCATGTCCCGAGGCTTGCAGCGGCCAGGCCAGCGGCAGCGAAACCGCCGCCGAGATCAGCGCGCCGACCAGGACCGCCGGCAGCATGTCCGGCGCGCCCGCCCCCGACTCGCCGACCTGCTGCAGCAGGGTCCAGTTGGCCGCGCCAGCTACCGGCACGGCGCAGGCGACCAGCGAACCGAGCAGCGATCCACCATTGCCTGCCTCGGCGCCGAACATCCAGAGAATGCCGGCAGCGGCGACCAGGATGGCCAGCCAAGTGCGCAATGGCATATGCTTGCCGAGAAAGATGCGCGAGAACAGCGCCGCCACCATCGGTCCGATGGCCATTGTGATGAGCACGTTTGCGACCGTGGTCAGCGTCAGGGCGACCATGAAGGCGGTGAACATCACCGCCCAGCAGAGGCTGGAAGCCCAGAACAGGCGGCCCGAATGCAACAGCCCGCGCCACAGGCCCGGCCCGCGTAATGCCGTCAGGGCAAGCGCCAGCGACAGCGCAGTGAACAGACTGCGCCAGAAAGTAACTTCGAAACTACGTGCGGCATCGAGGTGGCGGGTCACCACGCCGGCGATGCTCCACAGCAGCGTGACCAGCACCATCAGCGCCACGGCGCGGCGGCGAGTCATGCGGAAAGCCGTCGGTGTCTCAGGAATGACGACGTCTGGCCTCGAACAGGCAAACACCGGCCGCCACCGAAACGTTGAGGCTTTCGACGGCACCGTGCATCGGAATGCGCACCAGTTGATCGCAATTTTCACGCGTCAGGCGGCGCATGCCCTCGCCCTCGGCGCCGAGCACCCAGGCCGTGGCCTGCGGCCATTCAGCGCCGTAAAGATCGCTTTCGGCTTCGCCGGCCGCGCCGATCACCCATATATCGCGCTCCTTCAGCTCGCGCAGGGTACGCGCGAGATTGGTGACCATCACGTAGGGCACGGTTTCGGCGGCGCCGCTGGCGGTCTTCGCCGCCACATCGGTGAGACCGACGGCCCGATCCTTGGGCGCGATCACCGCATGGACGCCGGCCGCATCGGCAACGCGCAGGCAGGCGCCGAGGTTGCGCGGGTCGGTGATGCCGTCGAGCACGAGCAGGAAAGCTGGCTCCTCCAGCGTATCGAGCACGTCATCGAGATGCGCCAGCTTGCGCCCGCCCTCGACACGGGCAATGACGCCCTGATGTTTGGCGCCCGGCGCCANGCCGTCGAGCCGCTTGCCATCCGTGGCGACGATCTTGATGCCCTGCAACTCGGCATGCTTGAGCAGATCGCGGGCGCGCGCATCCTGACGCGCGGCATCGATCATGAGCTCCTTCACGGAATCCGGGTCATGACGGAGCTTGGCGGTAATGGCGTGAAAGCCGTAAATCAGGCGCGAGGAGGACATTTCGGCGTTCTTTTCCGGAAAGGTGGCAAGTCTACCATCGCCAGCCCCCTCACCTTACGCCTGCTACGGTCAACCCCGCTTTTTGGCCTTTTTTCCGGGCTGCGCGTCACCAGCCAGCACGAAGTCGATCTTGTTGGTCTCCAGGTCGGCGCGCACCAGTTTGACCCGCACCCGGTCGCCGAGGCGGAAGCGCTGACCGGTACGCTCACCGAGCATCTGGTGCTTGATGTTGTCGAACTGGAAGTAGTCGGCGCCCAGTTCCGAAACATGCACCAGGCCTTCGATATAGATCGTATCGAGGGCGACGAAGATGCCGAAGCCGGTCACCGCCGAAATCGTCCCGGCGAACTCCTCACCGATGCGCTCCTTCATGAAGAAGCACTTGAGCCAGTTCTCGACATCGCGCGTCGCCTCGTCGGCGCGCCGCTCGGTGGCCGAACAATGCAGACCGATTTGCTCCCAGTCGCCGACCGGCATGTATTTTTCCCTGGCCAGCACCGCCTTGATGGCGCGATGCACCAGCAGGTCGGGATAACGGCGGATCGGCGAGGTGAAGTGCGTGTAATGCTCGTAAGCGAGACCGAAGTGGCCGACGTTGTCGGGGCTGTACATCGCCTGGCGCAGCGAGCGCAGCATCACCGTCTGCAGGAGCTGGAAATCGGGGCGTGGCTTGATCTGCTCCAGCAGTTTGGCGTAGTCCTTGGCCTTCGGGTCGTCACCGCCGCCCAGCGGCAAGCCGAATTCACCGAGGAAGCTGCGCAGGTTCTTGAGCTTCTCCTCGCCCGGCGCTTCATGGATGCGGTAGAGACAGGTCTGCTTGTGCTCGGCGAGAAAATCGGAGGCACAGACGTTGGCCGCCAGCATGCACTCCTCGATGATGCGGTGCGCTTCGTTGCGCACGACCGGCACGATGTTCTCGATCTTGCCCTGGTCGTTGAAGAGCATCTGCGTTTCGGTCGTCTCGAAGTCGATCGCCCCGCGCTCACCGCGCGCCTTGTGCAGCGCCTTGTAAAGTTTGTAGAGGTTCTGCAGATGCGGCTGCAGCGCCCGCTGGGCATCGCCTTCCGGCTTGGTTTCATCGGACAACCAGGACCACACCTGGTTATAGGTCAGCCGCGCGTGCGAGCGGAACACCGCGCGGTAGAAACGGTACTTGCCGATCTTGCCGGCGGCANTGATTTCCATGTCGCAGACCATGGCCATGCGTTCGACATCCGGGTTCAGCGAGCAGATGCCATTCGACAGCTTCTCCGGCAGCATCGGGATCACCCGGCGCGGAAAATAGACCGAGTTGCCGCGCTCCATCGCCTCCTTGTCGAGCGCCATGCCTGGCTTGACGTAATGCGAAACGTCGGCGATCGCCACCACCAGCCGCCAGCCGCGACCCTGCTTCTCGCAGAACACGGCATCGTCGAAATCACGCGCCGTCTCGCCATCGATGGTCACCAGCGGCAGCCCGCGCAAATCTTCGCGCCCTTCCAGATCGGCCTTTTTGACCTTGTCGGGCAAGGCCTTGTTCTCGACCAGCGCCGCCTTGGAGAACTCGAAAGGCAAATCATGCTTGCGCAGAGCGATCTCGATTTCCATGCCCGGATCGGCATAGGTGCCGAGCACCTCGGTAATGCGCCCGATTGGCTGCGAAAACTTGTTCGGCTGCTCGATGATGTCGACCATCACCACCTGCCCCGTCTGCGGCTTGATCTTCGCCTTCTTCTCGGGTGGCACCAGGATATCCTGGGCGATGCGCCGGTTCTCCGGCACCACGAAGACNACGCCGTGCTCGACGAAGACGCGGCCGACGACCCGCGTATTGGCACGCTCGGTGACTTCGACGATGCTGCCCTCCGGNCGCCCCTTGCGGTCGACGCCGGTGACCCGAACCAGGGCGCGGTCGCCGTGCAGCACCTTGCCCATCTGGTGCTGCTCAAGAAAGATGTCGGCGCTGCCGTCATCGGGAATCAGGAAGCCATAGCCATCCGGATGGCCCTGTATCTTGCCCGGCGTCAGACTGGCGCGTTCGGGCAGGATGTAGGCACCCTTGCGATTGCGCATCAACTGGCCTTCGCGCTCCATGGCCCCCAACCGGCGCTGGAACATTTCGCGTTCGCTGTCGGCGATGTCCAGCAGCCCGGTCAGTTCGGCGAAAGTGACGGGACGTCCCTCGTCGGCCAGTATCTGCGATACATATTCGCGCGACGGCAACGGAGACTCATAACGCACCGACTCGCGCTCGAAGAACGGATCGGCACGGCGGGTTTTGGATAGTTTTGTTCTTGACATGTCATTTACTTTCTTTATAATTCGCGGCTCTTCGCACCGATGCCCAGGTGGCGGAATTGGTAGACGCACTAGTTTCAGGTACTAGCGGGTAACTCCGTGGGGGTTCGAGTCCCTTCCTGGGCACCAACGATTTTGATCGAAGGCCTTGTTTATGCAAGGCCTTTTTTCATTTCCGAGGCCAGATTCCGGTCGAACGCAGGGCGATCAGACCGTCTGTAAACTGATTGTCTCACAGGCCGAATCCTTGCTCAGTAACAATTCCTCACAATTCAGCGCCTGCTTGCCGTCATCGGCCTGTGCCCCGCCGCGTTATTTGGGCATGAAAACGACCATTACGACTATCAGCTCAATCAGCCTCGCGCTCTGCATCGCTCTGGGTACTTCCACGCCAGCTCTGGCGGACCGCGGGCACGAGCGCGGCGGCTATCGTGGCCACTACGCCCCACCCTCACAGCATTACCACGGGGATCATCGCGGTTACGGGTGGGCCGGCCCGGCCGCCTTACTGGCGATCACCGGCATCGCCACCAGCATAGCCGCTTCGAACTACTACGCGCCAGCTCCGGTGTACGTTGCGCCGCAGCCTGTCTATGCCGCCCCGGCGCAACCGGTCTATTCGGCCCCGGCAGCCGGATACTGGAACTATTGCGGATCGGCCGGACAGTATTACCCCTACGTCAACGACTGCAGCGAAGGCTGGCAACTGGTTCCGGCGCGTTAGTACAAGGGGGCCAGAGGGCGCATGGACTGAACGCCGGCAAGGCCGTAGAGTGCGGCATTGATGCACCGATANNGCCCCACGATCCCCATGCGCCGACTGTTTCTTTCCTGGCTANTGATTGCCTGCACCCTCCCCGGCATTGCCGGCGCGAANCAGGCCTATCCGTTTTCGGTGAGCGCCGAACGGCGCGACTCGGGTCACGACCTGATCGCCAGAAATCGCGGCCCGGCGCCGGTATCGGTTCGCCTCGCGCTGAACGCCACAGACAACGTCAGCGCCACCCAGCCCCTGCCCATCTATGCCGTAGTACGACCCCATAGTGAGCTCTTGCTCCTGCAGATCCGCCCATCCTACCCGGGACGCAGCCTCCGCTTCTCGACCCAATCGACCTACAGCATCGGCAGCATTTACGCGATTCCCGACCCGCGCGCGAGCTACCGCCTGCCCTACCGGGATGGAAGCAGTTTCGTCATCAGCCAGGCGGCCGGTGGCCCGCAGACCACTCACAACGCCGAGGACAGCGAGTATGCGGTCGACTTCACGATGCCGGAAAACACACCTGTCGTCGCCGCCCGCGATGGCGTGGTGATCGAGACTGAATCGGCGAACCGCTTCGGCGGCAAGGATCGCGGACTGTTGGCCATGGCCAACTACGTGCGCATCCTGCATGCCGACGAGACAGTGGCGACTTACGCCCATCTGGCCGCCGGCGCGGTTCGCGTGCAGACCGGGGAAAAGGTGAGCGCCGGGACGGTGATCGGACTGTCCGGCGCCACCGGCTATACCTCCGGCCCCCACCTGCACTTCGTGGTGCAGAAACTGGTGCGCAAGAACGAGGGATTCGCGATGGTCTCGCTACCAATCCGCTTCCATGTCGGCAATCCACCCTATGTCTTCGAGCCGAAGTTCCGCCAGATGGCGACGGCCGAATACGCGACGCCCGGCAAGCCACCGCCATTGGTCGACGCCCCATAGGAATCCGCAGCGACGCCCCAAGCTTTACTGGCCGTCTTGCTGCGCAGGGGCTTCATCAGTCCTTGAGGGACGAAAAACGGGCCGTTCAGGCCCGTTGACCACAACCCGGCGCCACACTGGCACCGGAACGGGAATCAGTTGAAGGGATGCTGTTTGAGAATGGTCTCGTCGCGTTCCGGACCGGTGGACACGATGGCGATCGGCACCTGACAGAGCGTTTCCAGGCGATTCAGGTAGGCCTGGGCATTGGCCGGCAGGTCTTCCCAGCGCTTGGCCCCGAAGGTCGTTCCTGACCAGCCGGGCATGGTTTCGTAGATCGGCTCGCAGCGCGCGACTTCGTCGGCGCCGATAGGCAGCAGATCGATGACCTTGCCATCCAGTTTGTAACCGTTGCAGATCTTGAGCTCTTCCATGCCATCGAGCACGTCGAGCTTGGTGATGCACAGCCCGGTCAGCCCGTTGATGCGGCCTGAACGGCGCAGCGCGGCGGCATCGAACCAGCCGCAACGGCGCTTGCGCCCGGTGACCGTGCCGAATTCCTTGCCGACCTGCGACATCTGGTAGCCCGGTACGCCGACCGTTTCGATATCGAGTTCGCTCGGGAACGGCCCGCCACCGACGCGGGTGCAGTAGGCCTTGGTAATGCCCAGCACGTAATGCAGCATGCCGGGGCCGATACCGGAGCCAGCGGCCGCCTGCCCCGCAACGCAGTTCGAGGAAGTGACGAACGGGTAGGTGCCGTGGTCGATATCGAGCAGCGTGCCCTGCGCGCCCTCGAACAGCAGGTTCTCGCCGGCCTGGTTGGCCTCGTACAGCGCTGCCGAGACATCGGCAACCAGCGGCCGCATGTGCTCGGCATCAGCCATCGCCTGATCGAGCACCATTTGGTAGTCGACCGCGGGCGCCTTGAAATACTGGGTCAGTGAAAAGTTGTGATACTCGATGACTTCCTTCAGTTTTTCGGCAAAACGTTCCGGGTGGAACAGGTCGTAGACACGCAGGCCGCGCCGCGAAACCTTGTCCTCGTAGGCCGGGCCAATACCCTTGCCGGTCGTGCCGATTTTCTTGCCTTCGGCCTTGACGCTTTCACGCGCCCGATCAAGGGCTGAGTGGTAGGGCAGGATCAGCGAGCAGCCCGGGCTGACCTTGAGGCGCGATCGGACATCGATGCCGCCCTTTTCCAGTTCGGCGATTTCGGCGATCAGGTGATGGATGTCGAGTACCACGCCATTNCCGATGTAGCACTTCACGCCGTCACGGACGATGCCCGAGGGCACCAGGTTCAGCTTGTAGACCCGTTCGCCGACAACCAGTGTGTGGCCGGCATTATGCCCGCCCTGAAAGCGCACGACTCCCTTTGCATGGTCAGTCAGCCAGTCGACGATCTTGCCCTTCCCCTCGTCGCCCCACTGGGTACCCACCACGATGACATTCTTGGCCATTATCAGTCCTCTTGTATTGTTTCGATGATCCAGTGCTCGCCCACCTGCGCGAGCTTTCTGTCGCAAACCGGGCCTTCGCAGGCAGTTTCGCCCGGCAGCAGTTCGACGACAACCTCTCCCTGTTCGCGCAGCGCGGCAATGTGCGCTGCGAGTTTTCCATCTTGTGCGGCATGCGGCGCCAATATGGCACCGCGCGTCTTGCTCGCCGGCGCCAGACGCGCAACCTCGCGCAAATCCATCGAGAACCCGGTCGCCGGGCGCGCCCGTCCGAAAGCCTTGCCGGCGCCNTCGTANCGGCCGCCNAGCGCAATCGCGACGGGATAACCCGGGCAGTAGGCGGCAAACACGACACCGTTGTGATAATGATAGCCGCGCAGGTCGGAAAGATCGATCGAAAACGGCAGGTCGGGCGCCGATGCCACCAGATGACGCAGCCCTTCGAGCGCCGCCGTGATGGCCGGCAGCGCGGGCAATTCGGCCGCCGCGCGGTCGAGCACCTCGACGCCGCCATACAACTGCGGCAGACGCTGCAGCGCTTCCCGGTAAGGCGGAGGAACATCGGCGCAAGATTCGATCAGGCCCGGGACATCCTTGGCCCGCAACAGATTGAGAACCATCTCCTCGGATTCCTGCGGCAGTCCGGCAGCTTCGGCCAGCGCGCGGAAGATGCCGACGTGACCGAGGTCGATGCGGCTTACCGGCACNCTGATCCGCGCGAAGGCGCTCGCCATCAGACGAATGACTGCGAGGTCGGCGGCGATGCCGGCATGGCCGTAGAGTTCGGCGCCGATCTGCAGCGGCTCGCGACTGGCAGAAATGGTCGCCGGCAGCGTATGCAGCACGCTGTCGCAGTAGCACAGCCGGGTAACGCCGCGATGGTTGAGCAGGTGCGCGTCGATGCGCGCGGCCTGCGGCGTGATGTCGGCGCGGACGCCCATGGTGCGCCCGGAAAGCTGGTCGGCCAGCTTGAAGGTGCGCAGCTTGAGATCCTGCCCGGTCCCGGTCAGCAGTGATTCCAGATATTCCAGCATCGGCGGCATGACAAATTCGAAGCCGTGTCCGCGGAAATGATCGAGCACGGTACGGCGCAGGCGCTCGATGCGTTCAGCCTCGGCCGGGAGGGCGTCAGCAATGTATTCGGGTAACAGCCAGTTCATGAGAACACCATGATCAGGACGAGGCCGATGATCATCGAGGTCAAGCCGATGAAGCGGATCTGGCCGTCCGTGAGTTGAACGAGCCGGCGGAAGGTTTCACGCCAGGCCGCCGGCGCAATGAAGGGCATCAGGCCTTCGAGCACGAGCATCAGNGCGAAGGCCAGCAACAGCGTCGAGGTCATTTGCCCTTGTCGTTGCCGCGCCCGGTGCCCTTCATGTACTTGAAGAATTCGGAGTTCGGCTCGACGACCAGCAGGTCGCTCTTGTTCTTGAAGCTGGAGCGATACGCTTCCAGACTGCGGTAGAACGAATAGAACTCGGGATTCTGGTTGAACGCCTGACCATAAATGGCCGTCGCCTGGGCGTCGCCGTCACCCTTGATTTTCTGCGCGTCGCGATAGGCGTTGGCGATGATGACCTCGCGCTGGCGATCGGCATCGGCGCGAATCTTCTCCGCTTCCGCCGAGCCTTCGGAACGCAGTTCGTTGGCCACACGCTTGCGTTCGGCCTCCATACGGCGATAGACCGCTTCGCTGACCTCGCTGGGCAACTCGACCCGCTTCAGCCGCACGTCGACGATCTGCACGCCGATCTTGCGCGCATCGGTATCGGCCTTGACGCGCATGTCTTCCATGATCCGGTCACGCTCGCCGGAAATCACGTCATGCACCGTGCGCTTGCCGAATTCCTCGCGCAAACCGGCGTTCACCGTCTGGTTCAGGCGGGTCTTGGCGCGCGCTTCATCGCCGCCAACCGAGATGTAATAGAGCTTGGGATCGACGATCCGCCACTTGATGTAGGAGTCGACCAGCACGTTCTTCTTCTCGGACGTGATGAAACGTTCCGGTTCGTTGTTGTCCAGCGTCAGGATGCGCCTGTCGAAATAGCGGACATTCTGGATCATCGGAATCTTGAAGTTCAGGCCCGGCTCGGTAATCACCCGCTTGACTTCGCCCAACTGGAAAACCAGCGCGTACTGACGCTGATCGACGGTAAACATCGACATGGCGAGCAGGACCAGAACGGTGACGACAATCGCCCCCAGCAAATTGAATTTCGTGCTCATCAACGGGCCTCCCGATCACGAGAACGCAGCGAGGGTTCGCGCGCGCGGCTCTGGTTGCTCAGTGAATTGTCGAGCTGCGGCGGCGATTCATTGGAGGTCGGCGTTGCCGGCTTGGCCGCCGCTTGGGGCGCGACGACGGCATCCGTCGTGGCTGGCGAGGCGGCGATGGCGCCGGCACCCTGCATCAGCTTGTCGAGCGGCAGGTAGAGCAGATTGCCCTGTCCCTTCGCATCGACCATGACCTTGCTGGTATTGGAATATACCTGCTGCATGGTTTCGAGATACATCCGCTGCCGCGTCACCTCCGGCGCCTTGGCGTACTCGACCTGCACCTGCTTGAAGCGCGAGGCATCACCTTCGGCGGTCGAAATCACGCGCTGCTTGTGGCCGCTGGCCTCTTCCATCAGGCGCGCCGCCGTGCCCTTGGCCTTGGGAATGACGTCGTTGGCGTAAGCCTGGCCTTCGTTCTTCTGACGCTCGCGGTCCTGGCCGGCCTTGACGGCATCGTCGAAGGCCGCCTGCACCTGCTCGGGCGGCTGGGCATTCTGCATCGTCACCTTGGAAATCAGGATGCCGCTACTGTAGCGGTCAAGAATTTCCTGCATCAGCTTGGCGGCCTGGGCGGCAATCTGCTCGCGGCCCTCGTAGAGCACGAAATCCATTCGGCTCTTGCCGACGATTTCACGCACGGCCGTTTCAGCAGCGCCCATCACCGCATCGTCGGGATGGCGGTTGTTGAACAGGTATTCACTTGGATCGCTGAGGAAGTACTGCACGGCGAACTGGATGTTCACGATGTTCTCGTCATCAGTCAGCATCAGCGCTTCGCGCAACACCTTGTTGCGCTCGCTGCCGCGATAGCCGATTTCGACGGTCCGCACGCCGGTCAGGTTGACCAGATCAACCGACTGGATCGGATAAGGCAAGCGCCAGCGCAGACCGGGCTCGGTCGTTTCCTTGTACTTGCCGAACTGCAGCACGATACCGCGCTGCGATGCATCGACGATGTAGAAACCGGAAGCCAGCCAGATGACAAGCGCCAGCGCGACGAGCAAGCCGATGCCGCCGCCGAGGAACTTCGGATTGAAATCGATCTGCGGCAGGCGCGGTCCCTCGCCGCCGCCACCGTTGTTGCCACCACCGCCTTTCTTGCCGAACATCTCGTTCAGCTTGCGGTTGAAGTCACGCCACAATTCTTCGAGGTCGGGCGGCCCCTGATTGGGCCGGCGCGGGCCNCCGCCATTGGGCTTGTCGCCGTCGCCGCTGCCACGNTTGCCCCACTGCGGGTCGTTAAGTGACATGAAAATTCCTAATGTCGGGATCATTTATATTGGGTATCAGTTTATGAAATCGGGTTGGGCATCGCGAGCGGCCGNCGCCAGTGCTTCCTGGCGACTTTCGGCCTTTGCCCGGGCGTATTCGGCAAGGGATTCGCGCAACAGTTCCATCCCCTCGCCTGACCGCGCACTGACACGAACGCGCGCGATATTACCATATTCGTCCCGCTCGACGCCGGCGGTCGCCTCGGTCAGGTCGATCTTGTTCCAGACGATGACCTGACGAAGCTCGCGGGCGCCAATTTCCTCGAGGACCTTGTTGACTTCGAATATCTGCTCGTCGCGGGCATGACTGGCGCTATCCACCACATGCAGAAGCACGTCGGCATCGATGGCCGCCTCCAGCGTGGCATGAAAAGCATCGACCAGCGAATGTGGCAGAGCGCGGATAAAACCGACGGTATCGGAAATGACGATATTGCCGGCGCCTTCAATCCACAATTTGCGCGAGGTGGTATCCAGCGTCGCGAACAACTTGTTGGCGGCATAGACGCCAGCGTGCGTCAGTGCGTTGAACAGGGTGGATTTTCCGGCATTGGTGTAGCCGACCAGCGAGACGTTGAGTACGTCGCCGCGCATCCGCGCCTTGCGCTGCACNCCGCGCTGGCGAGACAGTTTATCCAGCCGCTCCTTGAGCAGCTTGACACGATTGCCGAGCAAGCGGCGGTCGGTTTCCAGCTGCTTTTCGCCGGGACCGCGCATACCGATACCGCCGCGCTGCCGCTCGAGGTGAGTCCAGCCGCGCACCAGGCGCGTCGACAGGTGTTCGAGTTGAGCGAGTTCGACCTGCAGCTTGCCCTCGGCGCTGGCCGCGCGCAAGGCAAAAATGTCGAGAATCAGGCTGGTGCGGTCGATCACGCGACATTTGAGCTCGCGTTCGAGATTGCGTTCCTGGGCCGGTGAGAGCTCGTGATTGAAGATCACCAGATCGGATTCACCCGCCGCCAGCATGGCGGCGATTTCCTGCACCTTGCCCTTGCCGGCAAAGGTCTTCGGGTCAGGGCTGTGGCGCCGCCCGCCAACCTCGGCAACGACGACAGCGCCCGCCGACTCGGCGAGCAGGCGCACCTCTTCCAATTGATCCTCAAGATCTGGCTGACCGAAATCGAGCTGAACGATCACCGCGCGTTCACCAGCGGCGGGACGTTCAATCATGGGCGTTTGCAGGAATGTGAAGCACCGGCCCGCCAACCGGCCGGGCTGTTGAGCAGGGGCTTATTCGTCCGCCGCCTGTTCTTGCTGGAGGTTGACCGGGCGCGCCGGGACGACGGTCGAAATCGCGTGCTTGTATACCATCTGGGTAACGGTGTTCTTCAACAGCACGACGTACTGATCGAAGGATTCAACCTGGCCCTGCAATTTGATCCCGTTCACCAGGTAGATCGAGACGGGAACGTGTTCACGGCGAAGAGCGTTGAGGAAGGGGTCTTGTAGCAATTGCCCTTTGTTGCTCATGGTGGGGACTCCATGTGTGTTGTTATGAGTTGTCTAATGTACCGAAAATTACCTCGGGACGCCAAGGTTTTTACTTTTTATCCTTGCCGGCAAAGGGATTCTTGCTGGTCACGAACTGGATGCGCAACGGCGTACCCTGAAGTTTGAACGCCTCGCGGAAAGTATTTTCGAGATAACGGCGATAGCTGTCCGTAATATGATCGACCGCGTTGCCATGGACCACGATGATTGGCGGGTTTGATCCGCCCTGGTGGGCATAGCGCGGCTTGGGCCGGAAAACCCCGTGCTTGGGCGGCGCCTGCTTGGCCACCGCATCGATCAGAACGCGCGCCAGGCGCGGCGTGGACATCTTGGTCATGGCCGCCGCGAAGGCCGCGTCGACCGAGCGGAACAAGGCCTCGAGACCGATATTGTCGCGCGCGGAAATGAAGTGAAATTTCGCGAAATCGAGGAATTTGAGCTTGCGTTGCAGGGTCAGGCGCGTCTGCTCACGGGTATAGGCATCGAGCCCGTCCCACTTGTTGACCGCAACCACCAGCGCGCGGCCGGATTGCANGATGAAATCGGCGATGTGCGCATCCTGCTCGGAAACATCGGCCTGCGCGTCGACCATCAGGATCACGACATTTGCATCCTCGATCGATTTCAGCGTCTTGACCACCGAGAATTTTTCGATCGATTCGAAGACCTTGCCGCGCTTGCGCATGCCGGCGGTATCGACGAGCACGTATTTCCTGCCGCCGCGCTCGAAATCGATTTCGATCGAATCGCGCGTCGTGCCCGGCGCATCGAAAGCAATGACGCGCTCCTCGCCGAGCAGCGTATTGATCAGCGTCGATTTGCCGACGTTCGGGCGACCGACGATGGCAACCCGGACTGCATCGGATTTCTCCTCCTCTTCATCCGGCTCGGGGAAAGACGCCAGCGCCAAATCGACCAGGCCGCGCACGCCTTCGCCATGGGCGGAGGATATTGCATTGGGTTCGCCAAGGCCGAGTTCATGGAAATCCGCTTCGACCATCCCGGAATTCATGCCTTCCGCCTTGTTGACCGCGACAAACACCGGGCGCTCGAGCCGAACGTCCATCGACGACGAAGATGACGGCGTCGGCCTCGGCAATCGCCTGCTCGGTCTGGCGCGCCATTTCGTGCAGAATGCCGTCCTTGATCAGCGGCTCGAAACCACCCGTATCGACCACCAGATAAGGCTTGCTTCCCAGCCTACCGTGGCCGTAATGGCGATCGCGGGTCAGGCCGGGCAAGTCGGCGACGATGGCGTCACGCGACTTGGTCAAACGATTGAACAAAGTCGATTTGCCGACATTCGGCCGCCCGACCAGAACCAGGGTGGGTTTCATTGAGCCTCGATCGCGACGACGCTGCCGCCGGTGGTCTGCACCAGGAAGCCCGAACCCATCGCCTGAACCGGCGTGCGCACCCGCGTGCCGTCGATTTTCTGGCGCGCCACGAAACTGCCATCCTCACGCGACAGGAAATGGACGATGCCCTCGCCATCGGCCACGGCAACCACGCCACGCTGGACAGCCGGGCCCGAAACGCGGCGATTGAGCAGCTTGTCCTGCTTCCACAGGCTGGCACCCGAATTGCGATCCAGTGCATGTACGGCGCCGCGGTCATCGGTCACGAACAGGAAACGGTTGTCGAGGGCCAGCCCCGCCGCCGAAGAGAAATCGCGGCCCCAGAGCAGCGTACCGCCCTGCGCCATGTCGAAACAAGCGATCCGTCCCTGGAAAGCCACCGCGCAAATCATCCGTCCGTCGATCACCGGCACGGTAACGATATCGGCCACGCGATCCAGTTCGGTGGCGCCCTTGGG
>JGI20214J51650_10001408_pt1 | contig 15220 bp, 8 predicted proteins | sample WetSurMetagenome_FD_51650 | JGI IMG/M metagenome (IMG submission 51650) | reverse complement strand
ACAGGTTTTATTCCGATCTCATTGCAATCTTTTAAAAATGATTTTGCAGAATCTCCAATGAATCGTCCAATCTCAATCTCGGAGTAACCGTATTTGACCGTTTCTCTGAGGACTGCTTTCCAGTCTCCCTTGAGTTCTTTATCGATTATCCCTTCAATAAATCCAATACTATCAAGTTTTTTTGATGAAAGGGCAGAGAATGTATAAGGTGCAAAAGTTGCGGCTATTGCCACTGCAGCTGATCCGGTTATGAATTTTCTTCTTGTTATCATCGTTTAAAGATTATAGTTCTACATAAAGTAGTGTTGTTCAATAAAATTTATTTTTTCCCGCAGATTACGCTGATCTTCGCAGATAAAATTGTGAATTTCTGCGGTAATCTGCGAGATCAGCGGGAAATCATTATTTTACGTCTAAATGACGGGGAATGACCATGGAGCCCGGTAATCAGGCTTAATAAGCGCATTAGCCTTATCGCTGTTGGTAAAGCGTTCGTTAACATCGTCCCATAAAAGCACCGGCTCCCCGGTTCTTGCGCAAATGTTGGGAATATGTGCGTGCAGCGCAGCGACCCTTCCAAGTTCAGGTGGACAGGCAGGTGTTTTGCGTGACTTAATACAGTCGAGGAAATTTCTTGCATGCTGGGCATGAGATTCTTTACCTTCCCTGTAGGAGTTAGCTTCAGTCTTACCGGCTTTCTTCTCATCATCCCATTCAGGGTAAACCTGGTAACTGTTCCTGTCAGTGACTATCGTTGCCTTTTCCCCGATAAAAGCAAGTCCGTAAAGTTTTTCATATGGACCCTGCTGAACTCCTGCAGTCATATCCCAGTTTATTACATAATCTTTCTTGGGATATACAACCGTCATAGTATCAAATGTATCGCGCACTTTTTTTTCTGTTGAAGAATTTGCCGCATATGTTAGAACTTTTGTTGGGGCTTCGACCAGATCTTTTGCCCAAAGACCCATATCAAGAAGATGCACACCCCAGTCCGACATCAGTCCGCCGCCATAATCCCAGAAATGTCGCCACGACCCATGAAAACGGTTCATATTGAATGGCCTCAACGGAGCAGGGCCGAGCCACATGTCATAATCAACGCCTTCCGGGACAGGTCCATCGGGCACAGGATCTGAGCCGGCACCATAATTGAAATTTCCCCAGATATTTACTTTTCTTAATTTTCCGATTGTACCATCTTTGATCATTTTCATCGATTCCTGGAAAACAAAACCACTGCGTTGTTGCTGTCCGACCTGAACAATCCTGTTATAATAATCAGAGGCTTTAACCATTATGTTACATTCGGCAATCGAGTTTGCCATTGGTTTTTCCACATAGACATCCTTCCCGGCCTGACAGGCATAAACAAGCTGTAAACAGTGCCAGTGATCAGGAGTCCCTATAATTACTGCATCAATGTCTTTTTGCTCCAGAAGCTTTCTGAAATCAGAATAAAGACGAGGATCCTGATTATATGTCGTTTTTATCTCAGCTGCCCGTTCGTTAAGTACTTTTGAATCCACATCACATAACGCCACACAGTTTGCATCAGAATAATTAAGATGACATTTCAGGTCCCAGAATCCCTGACTATTGCATCCTATCAGCCCAAGTCGTATTTTATCACTTGGCGCTACAACGGAATTCCATATTTCTGATGGAAGAATTGAAAATACTCCTGCACTCAAAACTGATGCAGAGGTATTCCGGATAAATTTTCTGCGGTTTAGTTTCATGGTCTTCATATATTAATAATAGAATTGTTGAATATTAAATTTACACATTATGAGTTATTTTTTTACTGTGTAAGTACCAGTACCTTTTTCACAAAAGGGGCTGGGTAAGCTGTAATATAAACTTCAGGTTGCAAATCGGAGAGATTTTTATTGAAGCCAAACACAAAAGTTTCGATATCTTTTCCTTTCATTTCCTGTGTAAGAGGAATATAGTAAGTGTAATTCTTTGATGATGTCCGTACACCTACTTCCCATGTATTGCTTTTATAAGACGGAGCNCGNTCAGGGCAACCTGTGTACACTCCATTTATCTTAGCTCCTGCATATGCTCCTTCAACACCATGATCGCCATTTACCGCAATACATAGATAGCTTCCGACAGGAATTTCATCCAGAGAAAATTTCAGATACCAGGATTTTTGGGCTGAGAAAATCATGTCATTTCTCCAGTATGATTTAATATAAGGTCTGAAAAGATTTGAACCCCTCCATTTGGACCGATCAACCTGTCTTCCATCTTTATAACCGATCATTTCAGTAATCCTCAGAGGGGCAGGTTGCAACTTAATATAACGTACATTTTCGAAAGATGTAAGATCAATTTTCATTGATTTTCCTGAATAAAACAGAATTTCTTTCCAGTCAGTCAGGTCATTTGATATTAATGCATATTCGCCTTCCTCTGATTTAAGAGGCTGCAGAGAGAATTCATCAACCGTTTGTATAACAAGAGAATCGAGTTTCTGAGATTTTCCAAGATCCAAACGTAAAGCGGCTTTTTCAGGTTCGAATCCTCCCCATCGCATATTCACTGAAAATGCAGTTGCCAAATCGCCATCGAACATATTTCTATCCCAGAGTTCACGTTTTACGAACATCTCCTGTTCAAAAAAAGCTTTTCTTGCTTCCTGAACCTGCTGAATTGCACTTTCACCCGACCTTTTCAACTCCCTGACTTCAAGAGCATTATTGTCAGCGGCAAAGCAGGTAGATTCATAAATGGCTTCAGCATCTTCAGGGACCGGATAAACCATCATATCTCCGATTTTACGATGGAACGGATTCTTAAGAATTTCTCCCGCGAATTTCAGGGTAAGCTGTTTCCCTTTAAGCAGCCCGGGAACCTTTTCACCATCAATTACAGCTGACCTGAAAGAGGAGTAGTCACCTGACAGCATGATCTTTTTCTCTGTTCCCGGCATTCCTAATAAATTAATTGTCGTTTGCTTTCCTTCAGGATTGCTTACAACCTGGTAATCTGTTCCAACTATATTTATTTCTTTATCAGAAGCCTTATCAGTAACTTTGATCAGACATGACCGGAATGGCAGAACTTCAATTTTTACTGTCGATCCATACGGGAAAGTACCTATAATCTTTTCAGTTGGATGGTAAGTTTTTACTTCAACTTTAGAAATCTGTTTTAGTCCTATTGATTCGTCGAGTTTCACATTATAACTAACCGGGTTCCAGCTAAGATTTCTTAATGTTATAAACCTAGTATGGTCATCGCCCCGTGAAACTGCATTTAGCCCGTATTCCTTTTCAGGCAGGATCATACCTGAAACCAGTATATCACGATACTGCCTGTGAAGGTTAAAGATCCTCGCCAGCAACGGATATTCATCATCTCTTAACAGCCAGGGATTTCCATAGATTTCGGGAGCGAGTATCAGATTACGGTTAAAAGCCTGAAGTATTAAATCGTCCTCCCAATAGTCCAGACATGATGAAAGACAAACGCCATGATCCTCGGTCAGCCTGGTAAGTTTTGGAGGCAGCTCTCTTGCAAGAGCCTCAACCCTGTGATGAGGCGCAGTGATAGCATTTGCCATATGCACGTCGATATAAGTCTCAGCCCCTCCCATCAGGAATGTTGTTGAGTGGGCTGTTCCTTTGCCAAGGTTTAGCCGGTGATTAAGCAGAACCAGATCAGGTGAGTATTTCCGGCACTCAGTCATCATGCGATCAAAAGCATCGTATTTTTCAGGACGAAGCTGACCGCATACTGCATCCATTTTGAATAGTTCAAAGTGGAAATCACGGCATAGACTGACTAATGTTTCTGTACGTTCTTTTTCTTCATTCGGGGTATCTCCAAAACCATCGGGACCACCCCATAAACCCAGACGTGTACCTATTGAAGAAGCTTTATCGGCAACAGGGCTAAAACCTCCGGGAAATTGTTTTTTGAATCTTGCTGACTGAATATTCCCATAGAATCCCCTTCCATCAATTGCCCCTGCATCAAAAGCATAAATGTCAAGTTTCATCCCGTACATCTCTTTGAGCCATTTGAAAAACTCAAGGTTAATTAACGATTGTCTTGTTGTTGTGCCTTCGTTAGTATTATTGATCCAGGAAAAGTATTCGGATCTTGAAGGCGTTTTTTCATCTGCTCCGGGAAAGATTTTTGGAGTTACCTGACCAAATGAGAAATTGAGAGTCAAAATTGATACCGTCAGAATTATAAATATCTTTTTCATCATTTTAAATTGCAACTTTTGATTTATAAGAAGTTAATATAGGTAATTTCAATTTATTTCGATTGATTAAAGCGAGTCTCCTCCTGACTGAAGTGTTACGATACTTTTTGCCGGAAGATCAAAACGATTATCCTGTCCTGTATTGGTTGTGCCTGATTCTTTGCAGTTATCTGATCCCGAAGTAGTTAAGTATATTTTGTAAACCGATGGAAGATCGACTCCCTGAATCGATACAGATTTTGATTCGCTTCCATTATTAATTATGATGATTGTATTTGTTCCTTTTCCCTGGTGTTCAAAAGCTGTTACATATATATCAGGATCATCTGAACTGCTCTTAATTCTTACAGCTCCGGGTCTGATATACCTGAAGAAGTGTTTTGAAACATAATATTTTTTACCACCTGCATTATTACTCATAAGCGAATAATTGCTTATCCCGGAAGCTTCACTTCCCTGCCACCAGACCCAGGCCTGCATATTTCCATAGTTTAATCCGGAATATATATCCATCGCCAGGTTGAAGGCGCCGGGAGTTGTACCTGAGCCCGTCCATGTTTCAGAATACCCCGATGTTTCTGTCATCCATACTGGTTTATTCATAGGTCCTGAAAACTGCTCTGAATGGTTTGTCCACATTTTTGCCAGCTCTGATCCGGACGATGCTGAGATCCCATCAGAATAGCCATGGACAGCAAGGATATCTATATAATTTCCTGCGGTTGGATTGTCCTTGATTGCTTTATGATAAAACCAGGGATAGTTTTCATTTTTGCCCTCCATTTCCAGCATATTTTCTGCACCGAAAATTTTAACATCGGGAAAGGAAGTTTTAATTAACGGAACAACATTATTGAGAAGGTCGCAATACCATTGTGTTGTATATGTGCACGAGTTGTATGGTTCCTCAAACAATGGTTCGTTTTGCAGACTCAGAGCATACAGATCAACTCCAATATCTTTGTATGACTGAATGCAAGATTTCAGCCAGATGGCATAATCATTGTATTTATCCGGATTCAGCGTTCCCCCGTTTTTTGTGGTTACAGTTCCGGCATTCCGGGTAGCATTTGCATCACCAGCCCATGAAAAATTACATTGCCATTTCATATCAGCCGGAGGACTCCAGACAGAAATGAGATATTTCATAGTTACTCCGTATTTATCTGCTTTAGTTTTCAGTCCCTCTACTACAGGTTTTTGTTTATTCCAGTCAGCATCCTGACCAACCCCGGGAACTGACGGCGGACACCATTCGTTCCTCCAGATAGTTATTCCCAGGTCGTTGATTATTTTTTCGCCCCATTCATCGTTCCAAAGATTTTGCGAAGCCCACCAGACATCATTGGCTCCGAAAAAACCAAAGCCATCAATTGTCTGATATTTAATTGACTTATCGACGATAATACTCCTTTTGACAGGTTCTGCAACCTGTGGGGGTAATGGTATCTTTGGGCTCTCTTTTGTACATCCGTTTACAGCGAGACAAATGATGCTTATTGAAGATGAATAAAGTATCTGAAGAATTTTACGCTGATAGTTAATCATAACTAAAATTTTGTGTTTTATTTTCCATATTTTAATTACATTAGAATGGTTCCGGTATTCCAGGTGTTAAAATATAACTTTAAAATGAGCAGGATCAAAATATTGAATATTTGTTAAATAATTGTATAACACTTATCATATCGACTTCTTTCCTCAAAGTCTGATGATGTTGATTCAATAGTGTCCTGATTGCCACTTTATGATCGGGAAAGGCATAGTACAATGATTTTTTTCCAATGTGTTTTATTGTTACAAATTTATTACCTGGAAACACTATAAAATAGACAGGAGGTGCAGGTTCAATCCAGTCGTTGTAAATTATTGAACTGGATGCTTTCTGTTCTACCTTTTCAACCAATTCAATACTGCGGGTTGCATAAAGTGAAATGGTATCTTCGAGCAGGACCTGAGCATAGAAATCAATTTTTCTGTTTCCGGTTATTATTCCATTAAGATGTCTGAATGTAATTGGAAGTCTGTCACCGGTTATATGCAGTATAAATTTTTCCACCTGCTCTTTATCGACTCTTACCATATTTGTCTTGCCCGATTTTGTCAGGATTAACTCATCATAATATCCATTGTAGCTGATTTGCTTGTTTCTGACTGTATCTCCGGAAACAAGTATTATATCTCCCGGGAATAAATGATCCATGAATAACTGGCTGCCAGTTGTCATTTTCATTTTAAACGGCTGACCGGTCAATGCCTCCTCGAATAATAGCTGCTTATCAACNATACAATCACAAAACTCTTTCTGCCCGCTTAGCAGAAATAAATGAAACTGGAGTATTAATATGAGTATGATGCTCTTCATAGATGGGATTCACTTTACATTATCTTACACTGAAAAACTCTTTATAACTTATCGGAGTGCCATCTGATGTTATTCCTTCAACATCTATTACATAACTCCCTTTATTATCTGATGTGTAGAATTCAATGGGGAGAAGCTGGCCTGCATTTATCTCAACAGAAGGATTCCAGTATAGGAGCTGACGAAAATCGGGAATTCTGCTTATTATCTTTTCCCGGGAGGAATATTCAGGTGTATAATAGTAATATTTGTTCTGGAATGATACGGGAGGCAGGTGAAGAGATTGCTGATTGAAAAATATATCATTTTTCACATCAGCCGAAGTACNAATGGACAAAATACCATTAAATTCCAATGAGCCGAATACCCGTTTATGACACACNGTTTCAATCATATATATTTTATCTGATCCATAATTAATGAAGTTATTTATATTATTACCAAGTACCCCATTGATGAAGATAGCAGGATTTTTCAGGTGTGTTTTGTTCTCGCTGTCAATAAGGTCAATTTCATATATATTATTGCTTTTCCTTAACCTTACATATGGCAGTATTTCTCTGACAATCTCGTTAAAATTATTCAGTGGAACATAATCCGACAGAAATACCCTGTAATCAGGTTTATAATAAAGAATTCTTCGTATACCTCCTAAGCCAGTCTCAAGACTGTTTGAAACAGATTGAATTTTACACGTTTTATTAATTGTAGTAATTGTCTGACTTTTATTGATGAACTTCTTTAATCGGTCTGACATAAAAGTGCCAGGTTGAACAGAATTGGGATAAAAGTCATATTTATTGTCCAGGATCAATGTAGATTCTGTTCTTATATCCTGCTCCGGCAGTGTTATATATAGTTCTTTATTATAATAGAAATCATCTAATTGAAAAAGAAATCTGCCTGACGCATCAGTTATAGAATACTTAAGATTTGCTATTGTATCAGGAGTAGAAAGCGTAACTGTTATACCGGAAACTGAGGGCGTATTTATAACAAATCCGCTGATAATAAATCCTTTGTCCTCACGTAAATATTCACATATTGTTCTATTGAAATGACTATTTGCAATGTTTAAATTCCACGAAGAGATAGTCTCCACAAACGTCTTATTGTTGTATTTTTCAGGTGGTTGTTCAGAAACAGAAATCGAAACATTTGCATTAATATCCTTTGGGAGAGAAAATACTAATTTAACTTTTTCGCGTTGATGATAAAATACCTTTTCAGTTGCAAGTGTCAGAAAATTATTGTTTTCAGTTTTCCGGGAATATTCTTCGGTATTTTTAATTTCAGGCATTGCATTAGCAGGGTTTTCATCAAAGCGGTTTGCAATTATCAGTTGTTTTTGAAAAAAGGTTGAATCCCCGAAATTCCTCATCCAGTTTGTGTAGGCAATAATCTGGTAGTTACCGGTTTCAAGAGTATCCGGAAGAACAATACATCCATAACTTATTCCTGCTGAAAGGTTTATACTCTGTTGAAAAAATTGATTATTCTTAGAATCGCAAATAATTATATAAGCAAATTTACTTTTATCAGATATTTTTTGAGATACTTCATCATATAAGTAAAGCTTAAAAAAGAGATTCTCGCCTGCAATATATATATCCCGGTCTGTATGCATATATATTCTTTCAGCGCATAGATTGCGGGTGGATTCCTCCTGTCGTTTTATAGTCTGGATTGAAAGGATTCCTGAAGACATTAAAGGTTGCACCAGCCATGCAACAGACGCTAAGGTAGACAGGTATTTGATTATTTGGTTCATTTTATGTGATAGAGATTACTAATCATACCACCATCCGGGAGGTATTCCTTCTGTTTTACCAGCTGTTTCCTCCGGAAGTCCGTTAAAAATACTTGCACTCTTAAACATCGGAGAACTGTTTTCAGCGTTGGGATTTACAATAAACCGTGCTTTCCCATGTGATGCAACATCAAAAAACCCTGTAGCCTGTTTTTCAGTATTATTCATACACCTGATATTCCCTTTAATCTGAGCTTCTATGGGGTCGAAAAGGGCATCATTGGAAGAAAGTTGTTTTTTCATTTCATTATAAAAATTATAGGAATCGACATTGAGACTAAAATAATCTAATGCAAGGATTATATATGCAAGATTTTCCTTTGAATATAAATAGGCCAGATTGTCAGTCATTAACGAACCTGAATACTGTTCTTTAAGTATGTTATTATCAGTATCTTCAGTAATGTTTAGTGTATTGTCGAGTGTATATGTCCAGCTATATGTTGGCGGAGGTGGAGGGCCGCCAAGTATATCACGGTGATAATCAATCATTTCAAGTATCCACCCGGTTCCAAAGTGTACCCTGGGTGGCTGCTCTGTATTGCTTCGAATATCTGTTATTATATCAACATAAGATTTATCAATGTATATCAGGGAGCCTCCATCTGGTGAATTAATCAGCACTTTTCTGGTTTTTCTGATCCCATAAATTGAATCAATCCTGACAGGAGAGGTCATAATTTCAGGAGATGATTCGTATTTGTCCCCCTCAGATGTAACAATGTGAAGTACATACGAATGTCCGGTTTTTCCGATTTCCATTATATTGGGGGAATGCGAGTAATAACCCTTTTTGGTTTCCGAATAGAGATGTATATCGCCACTGTTATTATCGCTTACCCAGACCCTTGCCCCGGACACTGGATTGGTTATTGACGATGAGTTATAAGGTAATGTCATTGAGAGATTTACATAATATGTTTCCAAACCGTCAGTCATATGTGCATCAACAGCAAGAATATTCCCGGTATTATCAAGCCGGGGATCATAAATCTCACTACATTCTGAAGTGATTAATACAAGACCTAAAACAATTAATGACAGAATTATTTTATTCTTCATGTCTAGAAAGTATAATTATAGGTCAATGTTGGCAGCGGCCTTCCAATTATATATAATGTGTAAAGGCTATACGACCGGTAATTGTTGGATGGACCAGGCTCTTCTTTCTTATAGTAAGTTGAGTAAGCATTTTTTCGGCCATAAACATTTATTACAGAAAGAGTCCAGCTTCCCTTCCATTTCTTTTTAAGCCTCAGGCTTTCATCACATGTAACCGATAAATCAAGTCTGTGATAATCAGGTAAACGATACTTATTTCTTGAAGAGTATATCACCAGCCAGTCGTTACCAAACTGAAATTTGTTCTCCGGCAAGGTAACCGGTCTCCCCGTATTATAACAGAATGAAGCTGAAAAATGCCATCTGCGTGTAAGGTTGTAATCAGCTATGATGTTAAGGTTATCCGGTTTATCATAATTTGAGGGGAAGTAGCTGTTTTTGTTGATTTGATCATCTTTAACCGGACTGTATGTATGTCGTAATGATCTGGACCATGTGTAGCTTATCCATCCTGTCAGTCTCCCCGTATTTTTCTTAACAAATAATTCAACACCATAATTATAACCATTCGCCTGTAGTAGGTCAGTCTCAATATTCCGGTTAAGTAACAATTGTGCTCCGTTTTTATATTCCACAATATTTTTTAAAGTTTTGTAATATACCTCAAGTGATGTTTCAATTGAATTGTGGCTAAAATTGCGATAATACCCTATAGCCAGCTGATCTGCAATCAGAGGTCTTATACCTGGTGATGAGAGCTTCCAGACATCAGAAGGTATGGCAACAGATGTATTGGAAATGAGATTTATGTACTGATTAATCCGGTTATAACTTAATTTTACTGAACTGTAGGCATTGAGAGTATATCGAAATGAAAACCTTGGTTCCAGGCCAGCGTAATACTTAATTAATCTGTTCATTCCATACCGGATAGTATCCTTTATTGTGTTGACAGATCTGCTCTGATAATCTGTATAAGTATAAATTGTTCCCGGACCGAGAAGACTAAATGCTGAGTATCTGATTCCCAACTCACCAACAAGGTTTTTTATAATGTTAATATTCCCTGAAAAATAGGCAGCCATTTCAACACCTTTTTCTTTGTCAATTATAACCGGGTCAACTGATGACTTACTGCCAAATGCTTTTTTATCTCCAGGCTGTGATTTGTAAAGAATGCCATTTAATCCGAAATCAAAAGAAATATGTTCTCCGGTAAGCCATGACAAATTGTATTTAAGACTATTATAGTGCATTGATGATGAAATCCGATAGGCATCAGCGGGAAGAAGATTGTCATAATCAGCAAAGCTATAATTATAAAGGCTATAACTTGAAAGCAATTTTGATGACAGCTTATCATTAAAAGTATGAGACCAGCGGAATGTTCCGAGCTTGCTTCCGTATTTATAATGATTTGTTTTATTATAAGTAAATTCATCCGAGCTTAGGTAGGCGAAAAAACTAATCCTGTTTTTTGGATTTATTCTAATATTTAAGAGAGCATTTAAATCATAAAAACTTGCCTGGCTATTCATGAGATCGGCTTCCGGAATTTTGTGTAAAAGCCAGTTGGAGTAAGAACTCCTGCTCCCAATAAGCATGTATACTTTTTCTTTAATAACAGGCGTTTCTATATTCAGTCTGCTACTTAACAAACCAATTCCTCCCTTTACTTTCAATTCGGGGGGATTGTTGCCCATGCTGATGTTCATGATGGAAGAGGCCCGCTCACCATATTGGACCGGGATCCCGGCTTTGATCAATGTAAGCCCTGAAATTCCGTCAGGGTTAATAACTGATTCCAAACCAAAAAGGTGTGAAGAATTAAATAAGGGAGCATCTTCCAGCAAAATCAGATTCTGATCGGTACTGCCACCTCTTACACTGAAACCCGAGCCAAATTCCCCGGTTGACTGGATACCGGGTAACGTACTCATACTCCTGATTATGTCTTTTTCACCCATTGAAAGTGGCAGCTCTTTAATAGATTTTAAATCGAGTCGTGTAATGCTCATTTGGGAACGGGATAAATTGGATCCGGCTTTTTCTCCCCGAATTATAACTTCATCTAGAGCATACAATTTCTCGACTAAGTTAAAACTTGCAATTCCATCGCTTACAAGTTTTATTTTTTGATAGGTGTGATTATAGTTGAAGTACGAAAGTTCCAGATCGTACTCACCTACAGGCATTTTTATACTGAATTTACCCTTCTTATCTGTGATTATTGCGGTGTTAAGTCTCTTAATACTGACAACAGCACCGGCAAGAGGCTCATCTGTTTTGCCATCCAGAACAGTACCGGTAAGTGTTGCTGTTTTATACTTCCCATACTCGTTGGGATTGCCTATAAGAAGGAATCCTTCATCTCTTGTCTGAAAATTGTCTGACTTTTCAAGCGGCATTAATATATAAGAGGTCGAGTCAACGATAACATAAGTACATTGCATTATCTTTTTGAGTTCGGAAAGTGCTTCCTCAAGTGGAAGTGCAGACAATGAATGGGGGAGCTTTCTGACACTCTCCAGATCATTTGGGCAGTAGAGTTTTATTTTGTATTTTTTTTCAAGCATACTAAACAACGAATCCGCTGACACGATACTGTGTGTATCTATCCCTGTTGTAATAACTGATTGCCCATTTAACCGGAAAGTTGCCAATGCAGTCAAAATAAAAAATATGAGCAAATGTCTGAGATTCATCTCTGTTATATGTTTTTTTTATTCGACCTATTGAGAAAGGCATTCAGTAAATCTTTTAATAATCTTGACAATATCATCTCAATGAAAGCTTTACTGCGCTTCTTCCAAATAATCCGTTAGCTGTAATACCATTAACAGAAATGATAATTGCTGGTGAAGTGTCATATAAAAAATCAAAAGAAACTTTACCTGAATTATTTGTCAGAATATCTGGTTCCCAGAAGAGAGCACTACTTATATTTTGAAGCACAGGCTCTTTTTTTTCAATTTCTTCGGGACCTTTCTTCATAATTATTTCAATTACTCCTGCACTGTTCAATCCGGTATATCTCTGAATTTCTGAAGGATTAGTATAAACATTTATTTTTGAGATATCAGTAACCGGTATTGAATTCAGGATTCCGGCATCAGTACCCATTTTTATACCGTCAATAACAATTAAGGCTCCATCCTGATAACCGATTGAGTTGAGGCCACTGTTTGCGAACATTATTTTACTCCCTTCAATTTGACAGGGTTTGATTTGTTTAATAATATCAGTTATGCTCTGATCAGCTCTATATCCGCTATTATTCATTTGATTCCTGACAATATCTTTTTTTCTTATCTTTTCAAGATCATTTTTCTCCTGAACAATATATGATCGACCAGGAGATCGGGTTACAAGCGAAAGATAATGAGCAAAGAATCTTTCTGTCTGATTGCTTTCAGACTTTGGAAGGTTTATCGTTTCATCGTCCGGAAGCTTACCTTGAGCAGAGACAAAATCTGAAACTGAGATGGATAGAGTTGCAGCAACCGGAATTCCCTTATCGTCTGAAACATATATATCTGCCACGACTTTTTCATCAGGAGAATAAAACTGTCTGTCAGTTTTTATCCTTATATTCAGGTGTTTATACTCATCAGTAGGCAGTCTCCTATTGGAATAAACATTTGATCTTTTATGATTATATCTGGTCGGGATCACAATGCCGTTTGTTGTCTTCCTTCCTTTAAATAATGTGGTTACCAATAATTTAAGTGAGTCATCACTTTGAAAAGAGGGAAGCGTAATTGCAATGGTTGCCCGTCCGTCTTTTGTGGTTTTATCCTTACCTGAATAGATTTCACCCGTTTTGCCTGTTAACTGATAAGTGTAGGTAGTAGTTACCGGTTTATCAATTTCTGTGGAGTGCCTGAGATGTGCAGTTAGTTGAGAACCAGATGAGTAAATCGTATCATCAAGCGCTAAATCAGTTTTGATCCATGATTTTCCCGTATTTTTCACCTCAATAATTTCGGAAAATATTTTGTCAGAAGAGTCATTTTTCATCAAATCTGTATATGCAATAAGAATGTAATTTCCTTCAGCAAGATATTTTGAAAGTCGAAGATTGCCTGATGCACAGGAGTTCTTAACCGGAAATTCTCCTGAAGCAACCTCAAGACCGGCCTGATCGATCAGTGAAACAAAGAATGTTTGGCTCAGAGATATATCTTGAAAGATGTACGCCTTAAAGAAGATGAATTCACCGGCAGAATATCTCATACAATCTGTGTGCAGATAGACCAGTTTTCGATGGATATCTTCCGGATTTGTTTCCTGCCCCCTGATTTGAATCACAAGGAATTGAAAAAGTATCGTAAAACAGAATATAGAAAGGACTTTCTTCTTCATAGTTTCAAAATAGATATACATTATGTCGATCTGAGCAATATGATCGCGCAAAGTTTTACCCCTCCAGGTGGCTGATTTGATTTCGAAGTCACATAATCAGTCATTAGCAGAAAGGCTATTTATAGGTTATAATAATCCTGTGAACCCCGGGTGATGATATTTTAAAATCAGTGTAAGTTGAGTTTTCAATCTTCGATAAAATATATTTAACCGGTTGTCCATCAACAGATACTGAAGCTACGCTCTGGCAATTTTGAGGAAGTAAAATGTGATTATCGAGCTCATTTCCACTTCCAGTAACTGTTACCTCAATTGCCTTGTTTGTTATATCATGATGATACTCATAAGCAACATAGGCTTTTGAAGCAGTTAATTCTATAGTAACATTTACCGAATCGATACCTGATGAAGTCCATCTGGGTGAAAATTTTACTTTATCATATGCAAGTCCTTCATTCTTAATACCTGCAAGTCCTTCGACAAGTGCGGCCATTCCATTTGCCGCGGCCCAGTTATCGGGACCGCCAAATGATTCGCCTTTAGGTTTAACATAGTGTTTTTGATTTGAAAGAGTTATGCCAAGCAGAGCATAAATCCCGCCTTCAAGAGGTGCATCAAATACAAGTTTGCTGATTCTTTTGCCAGGATGAGGATTATCGATGGCTGCCCAGCATACTCCAACCTTTGTAGATCTGAGGTTTGGCCCATACCACGCAACACCTGCATTGTCGTTTTCCAGACTCGAAAACCACCAATTGGTAATCTCTTTCCCTTTGAAAATGTATCTTGATGCCACACTTCCGTCATCATATAAAAAGCGAATTGCGCCAGCAACTGTGCTGGGTATATTATCAGATGATGAATGCAACAGGTAAACGGCTCCTGCCGAATCATTTACAGGGATTTCTATCTGAACAGGAAAACCCTTCTTTGTCGAAACAGCCGCAACAGCACGACGTTGATTTATTTCAGGATCAATAACATTAAAAGGTATATTATGGAATAGCTGACTGCCTACAGGCAGGCCCCTCATATCATTACCAGAATTTTGTCCCGCATCCATCCAGGTAAAGACTCCCTTACCTCCCTGATCCCAGATATCCATATTAGCTTTACTGCTGATATCAATTGTTTTGTAGATTGGATCAGGGGGAGGAGCAGGGATGGAACCTGTGTAAGCAAACCAGAGCCGGTTTCCATATTTTTTAATCAGCATAAGCATCGTATCAATTACTCCGGAAGCATATGTCTCATATCCGTTTTCATAGGCTCCTCTTGCCATTTCACCCATTGCATGTCCGGCCATACCTCCGTTCATATATTGCCATTTAGCATCATGCATTCCGAATCCTTTTTCAAACGGAGGATAGATTGCATACCATTCACCTGG
>JGI20214J51650_10001407_pt1 | contig 15221 bp, 8 predicted proteins | sample WetSurMetagenome_FD_51650 | JGI IMG/M metagenome (IMG submission 51650) | reverse complement strand
CCCTTGAAGCCCTGGGTGAAGTCGGCGTGCCGAATATTACCGAAGCCGGCATCCAGAGGACGAAAGAAGAGAAAGCAGCCCTGTCCGAGATCAGTGACCTTCTCAATGAGCGCTTCGGAATGGATTTTGACAATGCCGACAAACTCTCCTTCGACCAGATAGAGGAAGAGCTCATCCGTGACGAAAAGCTTCAGATGCAGGCCAGGAGCAACACCATAGACAATTTCAAGTGTGGATTTGATGAGGCGTTTCTGGCAAAGCTGATCGAGCGCATGGAGGACAATCAGGGGATATTTGAGAAGATTCTGGACGACAAGGAATTTGGAGAGATTTTGAGGAAATGGATGCTGAACAAAGTCTATGAAAGACTGGTCACTCAGGGAGAATTCAAGACAGCCTGAGCGCTGGATTCTTTGCTCACAAAGATCGCCGGCGCTGAGTTCGCGCAGACTGAATAGATGAGAGCGCAGATTCTTACTCACCTGGGAGTCGGCTATGGCCGCCATGAACTGCACGGGTCAGAGAGAATCCCTCAGGAGCCTGCTCATTTTGTATCGGAAGGTGTATTTTCACTGGAAAGGAGGACTCCAACTCCGCCAAGTTGCGCCAGGGGATGATCGTCACCTTGCCGTTCTGCATCTCCCGGTCACCTCCGTAGACCGGCCATGCCGGTTTGTCCGCCCCGCCCGAAATCCCGCCCCTTTATTCAAGGATGTGAGAAAGTCCCAGGCTATGTTCAGCCAAGCCTTGATTTGCACATTCTGCGAATTGAATTTACAGAATGTGCAAGCGCGATTCAACCCGGCAGGAGGTCGAGTGCTCGTCTCGATATTTCAAAGCAGCCCATGAGTCAGTTGAATCTCGCTTAGAAGGGTAGAGGAACCGATTGTTAAATGTCCTGAGATTTGCTAACAGAGGGCTGGTTGAGAATGAGCTCGAAAATTGGTCATTTCCCCGACCTTGGGACAGCGCATAGCTAATTTCTCAACAAGCATGGGTGCTTCGACTGGTCTGGAACTTCTGGATTCCCGCTGGAATCATGCGGGAATGACGGGAAGTCACTGCAAATGACGAGGAATTGTTGCATCCGCCATTCCCGTGCAGAGCCTCCCCTGGCCTGAACAGGGGCGGGAACCCGGGGATGTGACCCTGAAGTCATTGAGAAGTTATGGTACATGGTCTTTTTTGACGGTAAGAATTGAAAGGTAATTCAATGAGCGATGCGATAGATGTCCCGGAGACTCCGGACCCTTCACAGGAAGACCCGGCGGACCGGATTGTCGCCTTGGTTGCCCAGATTGCTTCGGAATTTGAAGTGGCCATGGGCAGTCCCGGCCGTGTAAAAGAAGCATGTGCCGAGCTTTCCACGTTTTTGGAAACCGCCCCGGTTTTTCCCGATCGTCCGCAGTTGGCCCGCCTGGTTTCGGTAGTGGGCAGACGGACCGGCGCCATGGTCGACTCGCTGTTCGATCTACTCGTCCAGCTTTCCGTTCGGGTCGACGATCCGTGGCTGGTGCTGGAAGGCATGCTGAACGTCCGCGATAGCGGGCTGATGCGCCGGGCCCTCGAGCAAACCCTGAAGCTTGCGGAGATCGGGAAGCTACTCGTCGATCCGGAAGTGCTCCAAAGCTTCGCCGAGAGTGTGGCGCAGGAAGGGAATCCCATCAACGAGGCGGAGCATCTCAAGATTCTGGCCAAAATCATCCACCTGGCGGCGCTGCCCCTGTCCGATCTCCATCAGGACCCGACGGTCTGGCTCTACCTCTCCTCAGCTCAGGTGCAGCTTCGTCATCTCGCAGCACGCATCCTCGATGCCGAAGCCAAGCCCGTTTCGGACGACCTCACGAGAGCCGTCCTCGGCGAAGAAGCGGTGCAGGTGCTGGCTCCCTACCTTGCCTTTACGCGGGCTACCCACCTCGATCTGCTCTACCTCCTTCCTATTCCCGGCCAGCCTCCGCCATGCCTCGCCGGCGTGAAGGAGGCGGAGATGCTCTGCGGCAGCCAGCTGCTTCGGGAAGTGATCGCGGAACTCGGATGGGGGCGGTTTAACTTCGGCCTCGAGGCCGCCAAAGGCATCAGTATCTCCATTGGCGGCTCTTTTTCCCTGATCGTTTCCCCCGGGGAAGCGACCCTTTTCGAAGGTGTAGAGGAAGCCCGCCGCACGGGGGAACATTACTTGTTCACCGCCCATGGAGGACTCCCGGTCGAAGACAGGAAGACTTCCGGTGAGGGCGACGTGGTCTCCCGCTTCCGCTCCTACAACCTCACCCATTCGGAGGTGCTGGCCGACATCCTCGATGTAGCCCCGCTGACACGGGATAAAGTCGACCGGATCCTGGAGAAGATGGACCGGATCGTCAGCGACTTCACCGCCCTGTTCTCCGCCTATGCCGAAGAGTGCGCCATTCTGCCGGCACTCTATCACGATCTTCGGGAGCGCATTCTATCCGAAATGGATATGGAGACTTCCGAGGTGCAGCTTTCCGCGGAACTGACCCGGCTCGTACAGATGTTCGAAGATCCGACCTCCCTCGGCACGGTGCGAACACTGCACGGCCTCAAGCGCTATCTGCACCAGCGCGGCCTGCGCCTGGGGTTTCGCCTGGTCGAGTCGGGACGAGCCACCAACCGCACCGTGACCCTCGCCGTGGCATCGCCCAAACGTATTCTTCACATCACGCGGGATTTCGAGTATGTCAATTTCGGCTCGGAACGAAACGTCACCACGATGACCGAAATTCCCTATCCCGTGAAGGTCGTGGTGGACGGCTTCAGCCGTCAGATTCTTCAGGGCCAGCAACGTCTTCCCGGCGTGCGGGTGTTCTGCTACGGTAACGAGGTCCACTACTATCTCACCTTCCTCAATCACCCCGCCTTTGTGCGGATCGACTTCTCTCCGCCGCTGCGGGGCGGCATGATCGATCTGGAATACTTTGGTGTCAGCAAGAATGAACTCGACCTGCACCCGAATATTGCGCTGGACGCCATCCAGCAGTTTTTTCTGAAGCTCGAATACGACGTCAGCGTCGAAAACACCCGCATCCATGCCCGGTACGATAAAGAGCGAGCCTTGAGCCTGGGAGATATTTGTGAAAAGGCGGAAGCTTTCTTTCGCCTGGCTCCCTACCTCATGGAAATTGACTGGGTAATCGGCTCCCTTGATCTCTCTGAGGAAGCAAAGAAAGCCGTGACCGAAGCCTGGGCTAAATTCTTCGTCCTCTGGGGGGTGCTGCCCATAGACCAGATGCTGACGCAAAACAGGCTGGGAATCTTGCTGGGGATTGAAGCGAGCACTTCCGGGGAACGGGAGACCGTCTGGCCGGGAGAACCCCCGTACCGGGATCGCTTTACCCGGGTGCCCCCCGAAGGCCTGTTCCCCGCGCTACGATCAGTGCTGCACGAACTGGGACAGGAGATCGACCCGCTTTTTGAAGAAGGCGGTGCACCCGAATTGGGGCAAATCTACCTGGAAAACATGGTCCTGCTCCCCCTGCGCAAAGCGGTGATACGCGGAGAAATCATCGAAACCGGCAAGGGGTATGAAAAAAGCCCTCAGGAGCTTTTTGACCGAAAACACGAAGCGGAATTTTTTGCCGAAATTCTCGCTTTTGAAGATGAGGCTTCATGGGTGTCGACTTCGCTTGCCGCGATCATGGCAACTCTGGAGGGNGACCACCCCATTCCCCTGGGGGTGCGCCTCTCCTCTTTCGTGCTGGCTCATCTGGTGGCGCCCCTGGAGCGGACGCTGCGTTTCCAGGCGAGTGGCAGTCTCAATGGCTATGAGGTGCAGCGGGCGGCTATGGCGTTGTGCGGAAAAGAACTTGGCCTGTATGTGCTCCGGGACGGGGCCGGCATCATCCGCCTGGCGATGTTTTCTCACGGGGAATCCCTCTATCTGCGGCGCTTGCAACCCGCCGCGCGGTGGCAGTCCAACGGCAGCATCGATCCGGCGGAATTTGCCGAACTCCTCTGGCTGAACAATTATCTCACCGCCGGCATGGAATCGGTAAAAACGGACGTGTGTGTCGGAGCCGAAGAGGTTCTGTCGTGTTTTCAAAGGATCAACCCCCAGCAGCGGCCCCGCCCCATCCCGGGAGACAACATTATCGAGGGCCTCAAAGCCTCTCCCGGCCGCGCCGTGGCAAAGGTGCTGTTCGGCACCCGCGGTCGCCAACCGGAGGATTTCACCGATGCTATCCTGGTGGCCCCGGCGATAACTCCGGAAGACAACAGTTTTCTCTATCATTCAGCGGGAGTGGTCTCCATCGGCGGCGGCATTCTCAGCCACGCCGGCTTGATCGCAGTGCAGTTCCATAANCCGGCGCTCATCATCACCGGACGCTGGCAGGATTCGCCTGCAGGCCCGCCGTTTCTTCTCTACAGCACCATCGAGTATCAGGAAGAAGAGCAGACCACCAATGGCTATCAGATTTCGATCCGACGCGATGTCTACAAACGGGAACGGCGTCTGCAGGAAGGCGACTTGGTGGTCCTCGATGCTGATGACGGCGCCTTGCGGGTCCTCGGTCAGGATCGCGAGGTCTTGAGTCTTCATGAGAGCATCCGTCACTTTGGGGAAACCGGCCAGCGCCTGGCCCGAGCTACCGAGGAAAAGGAGATTCTCGTCCTCCGGGGTCGCAGGCTTCGGGCCCGCCATCAGATTGAGAAGCACCTCACGCAGTTGAAAGACCTGCTGCTGGCTCATCACGTGGTCCAGGAACTATTTGTGGGGAAAGACCTTGCCGGCGACGGGGGGACCCAGAATGAAAAGAGCCGGTTTCTTGCGCTGCTTCTGGCCAATCGCCGGGTCGGAGACGTCTGCCGCGAATTCGTCTTTGAAATTTCCCACAATCTTCAGCACCGCTATGCCGGCCGCTCGGCAGAGGGCAGACAGCGGATCCCGCTCTCTCACAATCCTTATGAGATTCTATCGCTGCGTCTGCAAGTGTTGAGGCTATGCCAGGCCCTTCAGGATACCTCTACGTCGCTGCAGTCCTGCAACTTCGAGCCGGTTTCCTGCGACACCGCAGCGGCTTCTGAAATCACCGAACTCGCTCGCAGTCGCCTGCGCCATCTGCGGGAGACCCTGGTGCAAAACGTCGACCAAACGGTTGCCGCTGATGCCGCCGACTTCCGCCTGCGCCATCTGGTGCGCCAGCTACAGCGCCTGGACACTGTGCTCGACACGCCTGCAGAGCTTAGGACCTCGGTCGACACGATCAGAAACACCATTGTTCAAAACGACAAACTTGCCCGCCGGCGCTTGCGGGATCGTTGGATCCTCGGGCCCGCCGACGGAGGGTTCGAAATCTATACGGCAATCGGTTGGAAAGCCGCAAACCTGGCTGAAATCGAACGCCTGGGCGGGCGCCATCTCGTGCCGCACTGGTTTGTGGTTACGAACCAGGCCTTCCAGGAAGTCTTGAATGCACCGCTGGATAAGAGTCTGGGAAGTGCCGAAGGCTTCTCTCCCGGGGTCGATACCGTGAGCGACGCGGTCGATGCCATCCTTGCCCGGGAGGACTGGAACAACCTTCAGAAATCGCGGCAGATCCGGCAGCTTTGGAGTAAAATCACCGTTCCTCAAGCAATTGCCGACGAGGTCGCCGCCGCCTATGAGCGACTCGCAAAAGACATCCCCGAAGGGTCGAATCCGGACGGGAACGATCGGGAGCCTTTTGTCGCCATTCGTTCCTCGGGTCGCGAAGAAGATACGGAGAATTTCACCCGCGCGGGAGAATTCGAGACCTTTCTCTACATTCGCGGCCGCGAGCAACTGCTGGAATATCTGAAGCGTGCATGGAGCGGCCTCTGGACGGAGCGGGCCATCCACAATCGCACGGTCCTGGGAACGCAGTTGGATCGGGTCGTGGGCGGCATCATCATTCAGCGCAATGCCTGGTCACGGGTTTCCGGAGTGCTTCAAACCGTCAACATCGCGGAAGACAAACTGCGCGAAATGGTCATCAACGTGGGCCTCGGCCTCGGCGAAGGCATCGTTTCCGGAACCGTTGCCGCCGATCAGATCGTGGTTGCCAAGACCGATAACCTGCAGACCGCTCCCCTTCGATTCCGCTACATTACGGCCGACAAGAGTGAACAGGTGGTGTTCAACGCGCGTGCCGGCTATGGGGTGATCCGCTCGTCGACGCTTTACCACCAGCGGCTCCGCCCCGCCCTTGAATACGTCGAATTGGCGGAACTGGTGGCCATTGCCGATCGACTCGAAGCGGCCTACGGGCATCCCCTGGATATCGAGTTCGGCATCGAAGGGGCCAAGCTCTGGATCCTCCAGGCCCGCCCCGTGGGGACCTTCCCGGCGCTGCTCCGGGAGACGACGCAGCAGTATCCGTTTTAGAAAAGGCTTTCCGGCATTGTTGAACCACCTGAAAAGTGGTTCAAGGAATGCTAGGAATTCCGTTTAACACGTTCAAATTGAGGAGATACTTTCATGATTCGAGCTAAGGACGCACTCAGGTACCACGAAGGCGATCGCCCCGGAAAAATCGAGCTGAGAGCAACTAAACCGTGCCTGACCCCCTTGGAAATGCGCATGGCCTACCTGCCGGGCGCCGTGTTTGCCTCGGCGGCCATCGCCGAGGACCCGTCAAAAATCTTCCGTTACACCTCCCGCGCGAACCTGGTGGGAGTCATAACCAACGGCACGGCGGTGCCGGACTTGGGCAATGTGGGGCCGGAAGCGGCAAAACCGATCCAGGAGGGCATGGTCGTCCTGTTCAAGCGCCTCGCCGACATCGATGTCTTCGACCTTGAATTGAACACTACCGACCCTGAGCGCTTCATTGATACCGTGCTCACCCTTGAACCCACCTTTGGCGGCATCAACCTCAAGGACATTCACTTCCCTGAAGGACTCTACATTTATGACCGGCTCAACGAGGCCATGAACATTCCCGTTTTCCACCAGAATATGTACAGCTCTGCGGTGGTTGCAGCAGCGGCCCTGATCAATGCCCTCGACCTGGTGGACAAGCACATTGAAGAAACCCGCGTCGTGATCTGCGGCACCGGCAATATGGGCACCGGATGTGCCAGGCTCTTTTTGCAGTTGGGGGTGCAGCCGGAAAATCTTCTGTGCTACGATCTCCACGGTCTCCTGCACCCGGACCGCAATGACCTGCCCGAGTATCAGCGGGTTTTTGCCCGCAGCCACCCGGCTCGAACCCTGGCGGAAGGAATGAAGGGCGCCGATATCTTCGTTGGAGCATCGGCGGGAGGAGTGGTCACCCAGGAAATGGTGCGGGCCATGAACCCCTACCCGATTGTTTTTGCCCTCGCCATTCCCGAACCGGAAATCAGCTATGAGGCCGCGCGGGCCAGTCGCCGCGATGTCATTGTGGCGACGGGCCTGGGGCAGTATCCCAATGCCATCCTGGACACCCTGAGCTTTCCGTACATCTTCAGAGGCGCCCTGGACGTCCAGGCGACCCAGATCACGGAAGGGATGCTCATCGCAGCCGCGCGCGCCCTGGCCGAACTGGCGCGGGAAGAAATTGTGGAGGAGGTCGAGCGGGCCTACGGTTATGAGCACTTCAGTTTCGGCCCGGAATACCTCCTGCCAAGGCCCATCGATCCGCGCATTTTGCTGCGCGAGTCGGCCGCCGTGGCCCAGCAGGCGATCGACGAAGGGGTGGCGCGGATTTCAGTGGACACCGAGCCCTATCAGGAAAGCCTGATCGTGCGTTTGGGAACAGAACGGGAGACCCTGCGCGGATTGGTTATGAAGGCTCGCCAGAAGAATCTCAAGGTCGTCTTTTCCAGCGGGACCAGTGAGCAAATCGTGAGAGCCTGCTCCATCCTCATCAACGAGGGCATCGCCAGCCCGATTCTGCTCGGGGGTGAAGAGGAAATCAGAGAACTCATCGACCGTCTCGATCTCGATCTGGGCGGGGCGCAGATCATCGACCCGGTCCGCAGCCCGGTCTTTGAGACCTATGTGGACGAATACTACCGAATGCGGCGGCGCCGGGGGGTGATCCTCGATGAAGCGAGGGAGCGCATGCGCCAGCGGGACTACTTCGCCGCCCTCATGCTCCACATGGGAGCGGCCGACATGATGATCGGCGGGGTTTCGATCCATTATGCGGATTCCCTCCGCACGATCATGGAGGTCATCGGGCCGGCTCCGGGAGTGCGCAAAGTTTCCAGCCATCACATGGTCCTGCTGCACAAGAACGTCTATTTTCTGGCCGATTGCGGGGTGAATATCAATCCGGATGCGGAAGATCTGGCTGAAACCGCGCTCCTTGCGGCCAATCGGGCCCGCTCCCTGGGTATCGAACCGCGGGTGGCGATGCTTTCTTTTTCAAGCTTCGGGAGCGCCGACCACCCGTTTACCCGAAAAGTCCGCCGCGCCACGGAAATCGCCAAAGAACTGGCGCCGGATTTGGTTATCGATGGCGAAATCCAGCTGCACACCGCTTTGAACAGTACTCGCAGGCAGCGCTACTTTCCCTTTTCGGAACTGAAAAACGATGCCAACGTCCTTATTTTCCCGGACCTTCAATCCGGCAACATCGCCCTCGATCTCCTCCAATGCATGGTGGAGGAAGCCGTTCTCATCGGGCCTCTGCTCACGGGCACGCGGCTGCCGGTCCATCCCCGGCCCTACGGCTTCTCCGTGGAAGAGGTGGTGAACCTGACCACCCTCGGCGTCGTTGAGGCGGCCGCCGCCACCAGCCGCATTTACTAGTACGACAACGATCTTCGGTGAACGACTAAGCCCTGAGGGGCAGGTTTTCCCATCTGCAATGACAAACCGGCCAAGAGGCGGGCTGGAAAGCCCGCCCCGCAAATCAAAGTTCTCTGGAGAAACCTCGTGGCGCTAATCTGTATGAAAAGCAAATGGAGTCTGGATAATAACCGAACTCAGTAAATCCTGAAGATGCGGCTCTGAGCGACACAAGCTGCCGGAAGAAGCCTCTCTTGCGATTATCGGGGGAGGAATTCTGCGGTGAGAATAGCAGGACTTTGGGGAAAATTGAGGTTGGCAGACAAGCTTCCCGGGAGTAACATTCTCTTTGAGATTGCAGAGGTGCTCCGAAAGCCCCGAATTATTTTTAGCCACATGGAGGAGATCGCCATGTCCGAAACAGGAATCCCAAAATGGTACGTTTACACCAAAGAGAAACACAAGAACTATATTGCCGCCGTGGAGCAACTGGGTGAGGCTAGAGAATGAGGGGAGGTGCCGTAGGCAAGACTTTTAGCATCTTCGGCCTTGCGTAGGGCATCCTTCACTGACCGTGGGAGAATGGTTTCCCGAGGGGGATAGGAGCTAATAAACTGATTCTTAAATAACACTGCAATATACTCTGTTTTGTGTCATTTTCCTTTCCTGAACAGCAACTTAAACAAAGGAGGGGAAGATGCCGTTTCAAAGATAGAGGCCCGAACTGCTACTTACACAAGAACTGCAAATGAAGTTGGAATCCATCAGCAAGTCACGTATCGACAAGGCCAGCCGAGTGGAACGTGCTAAGATGCTGTTGGCCTATGCCGGCAACGCTTCCGTCTCTTCCATTGCCCGACTGCTTTCTACGAACCGTCCTAAAGTGGAGCGTTGCATCGACAAGGCACTCCAACTGGGGATTCTTACCGCCCTTAACGATCTACCCCGGTCTGGCAAGAAGGTACATATTTCACCTGAAGCCCGGGCTTGGCTTGTTTCCTTGCCGTGCCAAAAACCCAAGGATCTTGGCTACCCCCTGGAATTGTGGACAACCCGTCTCTTGGCACACCATTGCCAAAAACATTGCAGTGAAACTGGCCATCCTTCATTGGCAAAGATTTCCAGAGGGACCGTCTCCAAGATCCTTCGCAAAAGTGCTGTCCGGCCTCACAAGATCACCTAAACCTTGTATCTGTCATTTCAATTCCCCCGTGCAGCGGGAATTTCGACAGTAAAGGTTGTTCCCGCGCCTAGCACACTCTCGAATGTGAGGAGTCCTCCATGGCTGGAAACGATCCGGTGAGAGATGGCAAGCCCCAAACCCGTTCCGGTATATTTGGTAGTGAAAAACGGATTGAAGATGTTCTGCTGCTGATCTAACGGAATCCCAGGACCGGAGTCCCGAACTTTGATAATCACGGCGGGTCGTTTCTTATCGAGGGAGAGGGTTCCATTTTGAACATCGATGCTCACGGTCCCATTTCCCCCTATCGCCTCAATGGCGTTTTGAACCAGGTTGATTAAGACTTGCTCAATTTCAATAGGATCTCCGTAAACCTCGGAAAGATGCTCTTCGACGAACAATTTTGATTGAATCCCGTCCTTCACCATCCTTGAGTGCCAAAGCTTGAAGCTGTCCTCCACTAAGTGGCTCACATCCAATTTAATCAGATGGGTAGTTTCCGATTGCCTTGATAAATTGAGGACCCTGCTTATGATACCGTTGATCTTCTTGATGTTGGTCTTCATCTCTTCAAAGATATTTAGTTCCTGACTGGTTCGACTGAATTTGTCTTCGTCATTGAGCACATCGATAAAGAGGTTTATTCCCTGCAAAGGATTTCGAATTTCATGGGCCATCCCCCCTGCAAGCACTCCCAATGAAGAGAGGCGATCCGCACGGCTCAAATGCTTCTCGATGGTCTTGCTTTCGGTGATATCTCGGTTGATTTCGAGAACTCCTGTGGGATCGTGGTCAAGATTTCGCTGCACTGCCTGGCGGCTCGTCACGATAATGGGGGAACCATCGCGCGTGGTGTGGTGAAGCTCTCCTTCCCAGGTCCCCTCTGCAAACAGGCGTGCCTTGATTTCCGCTGGTGACTGGGGGAATCGGGTTTGCAGCAGGTCATGGGTGACTTGTCCTCGTGCTTCATCTTGTGTCCACCCGTAGGTCTTTTCGGCTCCTCGATTCCAGTATACGACCCGGTCATGCAGATCACGGACAAGTATTGCGTCGTGGGCGAGGTCGAGCAGATTGGCTTGCTCCAGCAAAGCTTCATTCGCTTTCAGCAGCTCTTCGGTGCGCTCTTGAACACGGACTTCCAATTCATCGCGTGATTTGCGAAGTTCTTCCTCCATCCACTTGCGCTCGGTGATGTCCAGCGAAACATTAGCTAGGAACGGCGGCTCTCCGGTCTGCTGGCCTTTGATGGTAAAGGTCATCGCGTGGACGTCGGTCAGTTTGCCCGTCTTGAGATTCAGATATTGCAGTTCCCCATCCCAGGTGCCGTATTTCTTCAGTGTCGGAAGGACTTCTTCTTGCACCTTAGTTCGCAGATGATCCGGCACGACGCGCATGATGTCTATCTGTTCAACCGCTTCCGGTTCTATTCCGAGCGTTCTTGTACCCGCCTCGTTGAGGAAGATCATCCTTCCATCGAGAGTCGCCAGATTGACGATCTCACTACTATGCCTGACCACAGATGCGAGTCTCTGCAATTCCGCTTCGACCCGCTTACGCTCGGTAACATCCACAAACGCACCAACTGCCCCGTATGGCTGTCCACTATCATCGTAGAGTGGCGTAGCATTCCCAAAAATGAACCTTGTCTCGCCGTCCTCAGATACCAGCTCCAGCTCGTAGTTCCTGACCTCCTCGCCCTTTGCCGCCCTTTGTACCGGGAGGTCGTTTGATGGGACCGTGGAGCCGCCTTTTGCAGCCCTAAACCGAATGGGGCTTTCGCCTTGCGTTGCCATTACAGAAACATTGGTCCCAAGAGGCAGTCGAAGAAATTCGTAGGTGGCTCGGCTCCCGGTCACAGAGAGACATTGGGGGTCACGGCTGATCAAAATCATAGCAGGAACGGCGTCCATGATGGCTTCGAGTTCCCCGGCGCGTTTTTCAGTTTCCTGCTTGGATCTTCTAAGTTCGATCTCCACCCGCTTGCGTCGACGGATTTCCCTCAGCAGAGCTACAACACTGACCAAAGCCATGATCAATGCTACCGTAATCACCGCAATCAACCACGCCTGTTGGTGCAATTGCTCTCGTGTCTTGAACACGACTTCCTTGGACCGCCAGGAATTGACAATCCTATCGTACGTACCATCTCGTCGGATGTTCGCCAGGGCAGTGTTGATATCCCCGAGCAAACTCGTATTTCCTTTCTTCACGGCAATCGACGAGTTGCTCCGCCTGATGGGTACGTCAAACAGCTTCACGCCTTGGAGGTCGTTTTCCGCCAGCACATATCTCCCCACCCACCGATCTGCGACCACCGCATCCAGGGCACTCGTCGACAGCATCTTGAAGCCTTGAACGAAATCCGGGATGATCTCCACGATAATCTGGGGGTATTCGTGCAGTAAAAGGATAGGCAGTCCCCTTTCCTCGACACCGACCTTCAATCCGCTCAAATCGCGCACTGAAGCGACAGCAGGACGTTTGGCAGAAGTGAATATTGTAAATTCCGTGTTCAGCAAGGGATCTGAGAAGTCGTAGATTTCCAGGCGTTCCGGATTGGGGTTGATTTGGAGCAGAGCGTCCGCCCGGTCCTCCAGAACGAGTTGTTGTGCTTCGGTCCAGTTCATGAGGCGAATTTCTACACGGTGATGCATACGTTCTGCCAGGGCCATGGCAAGGTCAATCACGATGCCGGCCGGTTTACCGTTTTCCATGAAGCTCATTGGCGGCAGCGAAGCATTGGCCAGGAACAAAACCGGACGCTCGTTGGCCTCCCCGCCAACCTGTTTCGCCCTCGCCTGATCCACCATCCACCAGATGATCAGCACGCCAACGATCAGGGCAAACGTAGCGACGTAGTTCATCCATGTGGTTCCTTTGGTTTGTGTCACTGACTGTCTATGGTTCGTAGAGTCTTGTATTCTCATGGTCTTTTCAATATCTACTTGGTCTATCGCCTTCTTTATAGTTATGCATCCCTTACTTAATACTGTTTGCCGCTATTTCCTATAACGCTGCTTGGCTCGAAGGAAGGTCAACAATAAGGGGAGATCCTTCCCCGTGAATACTCTTTGTTGTAATACTTCCCCCGTTTTGCCCGACAATTTTCTTGCGTATGGCAAGCCTCATGCCGGCCCTTTCATGCTGATTGAGGCCTTGTGCTCCGACTTCTGAGTAAGAGCCGCCGTGACTTCCAACGTTCTCTTGAATATCGTGAAAAAAATCGAAATGTAAAGTATTTTCACTGTGATCTCAACGATGGACCCCAGCAGCTGGATGGTTGGACCTACCCGTGGAAACAATGCCGGGCCTGGGTTGCTTCAAAATCTGACCGACCACAGCACAGTGCCAACGATCACAGTTGCACGTGTAGTCGATCTCATCGGTTGTGTTGCGGCTCATGTGGATTAGACCGGCTTCCTTGTCACCACCGATTGAGAATGGACCCACGGAGACGATAGAAGTGGACCCACCCGGAAGTTGCATGGTTTTAATTTCGACTTCGGTTGCAGAGCCTGATCAAGCAAGCAATCAGAGATGAATGCCGAAAGGTAATGCGAGACCCAATGAAGCAGCTCCGGGCAGTTTCAGAAAAGTGCACCGAGTGCAACCTCTGCCAGAAAGAATGCGCGTTTCTGCAAAAGTTCGGTAAGCCCAAGGCCATTGCCGATGCTTTTGAGCCTTCCCGCAAGGATTATCAGGCAGTGGCCTTTGAGTGCACTCTGTACGGACTTTGCACCGCTGTGTGCCCGGTCGACATTGGCCCCGCACGCATGTTTCTGGAGATGCGTGAGGAGGCAGTCCGTCGTGGCGGCGGGGATTATCCGGAACGTGGGGTAATCCTCAACTATGAAAAGCGTGGCACATCAAGGCACTACACCTGGTGTGGACTTCCCGAAGGCTGTGACACGGTTTTCTTCCCCGGCTGCAACCTTCCAGGAACACGGCCGGGGAGAGTGATGCAGTTCCATGAGTGGTTACAGAGGATCGCACCCTCCCTCGGGATCGTTCCGGACTGCTGTATGAAGCCTTCCCACTGGAACCGTGCGCGGCTCAAGGCTCGGTTCAAGAGTATGCTCGCGACCGCACCGGTAACGCTGGAGAGAACCCTTTCGCCTTCATAGTGTTTTCAACCTCCCTCTGGGACCTGGTTTATATGAAAATAACCGTTCGCCCTGAGCAAGGTATCGAAGGGCGAATACCCCGTTCATGCTTCGATCAGCACGAACGGGCGCATTTTCATCCATTCGTTGTGACCCACCGGGTCATGACCGTTAGGTGGATTGCCGTCCCTTGTGAAATCGGAAGTATTGATGAGAAACCGTATAGCTATAGGTGTTACTCAAGGACATCCGCCAATGCCTTTGCCGGCGGACATGTCTAAGGCCTTCTCTATCCTCGTCATTTTCTACCAGCTCCGAAATCTCGGCACGATCCTGAGGGGTTCAAAAAGAGGTTGTATTTTGGGGCCAGACCACCGAAACGAGGCTTCTGAGTTCTGGGCATGTTCTTTGCCTTTTACCATGCACTGTTGACGTTTCACCTGTTTCGATCATCAGCTATCTCATGCGTGCAATGGTTTAGGCGCATCCTCGCCGACTCAACAGCGCTTCCGCCCTCTCCGGCTGAACCGTTGCGAACTTGCAGCCCACATGGTTTGTTCGCTGCAGTCGAGAATAATTTAGCGCACCCTTTTGAATCTGGTTCTGTCATTCTCTGCGCCGATCGCATAGATCATTAGAAGATCTCCTGTTATCTCGTACTTATAAATCCTTTCGATGCCGTTTCCGATCTCCCAAACGAACTTGGAGTCGTCGAGGATTCTGTACCCGTATGTGATACCCGCATGCAGCGTTCCGTCCTCCGTGAATTTAATCTCAGGGGTATAGGCGAACCCATAGACAATATTGGTTTCATCGAGAGCTCGCCATTTCCCGATCAAACCATTGTCGGCGAAGGAGACTGAAGCCAGACACAGTAAGACGGCAAGAAAGCAAAGGATTCTCCAACTCGAAGAGGTCCCTCGATGTTTCGTGCTGAGATCCCGAATCCCAAATCCATCATTAACGCGTACCCGTATTTGCTTCATGATTCTCTCCTTCAGTGGCTTGTTCCGAGAACGCCGAACACCCTCCCCGAAGGAGGATGCTTGGCCCCCTGAGGCTGTTCATGCGGAGAGGGCTTGAAGCGCCTTTGCCAGGCGGTCGAAGCCCTCTTTCAGGTCTTCCATGGAAAGGGCGTACGATATCCGGATACAATGGTCTTCCCCGAAGGCGCTGCCGGGGACGACCGCCAAATGAGCGGCTTCCATCAGGTATTCCGAGAGGTCCAGCGAAGATTCAATCG
>JGI20214J51650_10001406_pt1 | contig 15223 bp, 5 predicted proteins | sample WetSurMetagenome_FD_51650 | JGI IMG/M metagenome (IMG submission 51650) | reverse complement strand
TCCGGGTCAACAAAGCAATGGGGGAAAGCCTCGGCATCACCCCGGAACAGGCGATCGGGAANAGNTGCTATGAAGTNGTNCACANGTCAAANNNNCCNCCNGCAAACTGNCCCCANGANATGCTCTTAAAAGACGGNCNGGAGCACACCGCNGANNTACACGAGNAGAACCTTGGGGGAGATTTCCTTGTCACGGTCTCACCACTGCATGATGATGATGGTACCCTGATCGGCAGTATCCATGTTGCAAGGGACATCACCGATCGGAAGCTGGTTGAAATAGAACTCCTCCTGCATTCGGTGATCCTCCAGAATATGGCAGAAGGTGTCGCCCTTGTCCGGGTTAGCGACAAAAAAATTATCTTTACCAACACGCGGTTCAACCAGCTCTTCGGTTACCCGGAAGGGGAACTTGCCGGCCAGCCGGTTGCCATTCTTAATGCCCCTGATGCACGATCCCCGGAAGAGATTGCACGGGAGATTGAAGACGAGATGGAAAAGTACGGGATCTGGGCGGGAGAGGTCCGGAACCGTAAAAAAGACAGGACACCCTTCTGGTGCCATGCAATCGTTTCAACATTCGACCACCCGGTCTTTGGCAGGGTCTGGATCACGGTTCACGAGGATATCACGGAAAGAAAGCAGATCGAGGCCGCCCTTGCCGGTACCGAGCAGCGGTACCGCCAGCTCTACGAGGGCATGCGGGACGCGTTTGCCAGCGTCGACCTTGAAGGCAGGATCACCGGCTTCAATTCAGCATTCGTGACCATGGTGGGGTATGCACCTGATGAGATTTACACGCTCACCTACCGCGACCTGACACCGGAGCAATGGTTCACCGGTGAAGAGCTGATCCTCAAAAACCAGGTGATGACACGGGGGTACTCCGATATTTACGAGAAAGAATACCGGCGAAAGGACGGGGCGGTCATTCCGGTGGAGCTCCGGACAACGCTCATCAATGGAGAGGATGGTGTCCCGCAGGGGATGTGGGCGATCATCCGGGACATCTCCGAGCGCAAGAAGACCGAGGAGGCACTGAAAGGGGCCCTGAAAAAACTGAACATGCTCTCCTCCATCACCCGGCACGATATCCTCAACCAGATCACCGGGCTGCGGACATTCCTCGAGCTCTCAAAAGAGGATCTGAAAGGGACGAAGTACGAGAAGTATATCGATAAGGAAGACCAGGCTGCAGAGGCAATCCAGCGCCAGATAGAGTTCACGAAATACTACCAGGACATTGGGGTCAACACCCCAAAATGGCAGGATGCGGGAGCGGTCATCCGGGATACTGCAGCACAACTCAGCCTCCCTTCCATCGACTTTCAGATCAATATCCGCGACGTTGAGATCTTTGCGGACCCCCTGATCGTGAAGGTCTTCTTCAACCTCATGGAAAACTCCCTGCGTCATGGCGAACGGGTGACACAGATGTCCTTCTCGTCCCGCAAGTCGGCAGAGGACCTTGTCATCACCTACTGTGACAACGGAACAGGGATCTCTGCTGAAGACAAGAAAAAGCTCTTCCAGAGGGGCTTTGGCAAGCACACCGGCCTTGGCCTCTTCCTCTCCCGGGAGATACTCGCGATTACGGGCATCACCATCACCGAGAACGGAGAACCGGGGAAGGGTGTGCAGTTCGAGATGATCGTCCCGAACGGGGCGTTCCGTTTCATACCCTGAATTTATTCCGGGGAACCGGGGAATCATCCCGGTTTTTTCCGGAGTATACCCAAATATATTAGCCCGTTTATTGTTTCTGGCCCGATTCTTCCGTTTTTTTCCCGCCGTATACGTAACATTCATTAATTACCAAATCAATTGGCAAACGTTCACCGGCGCACACTGTCGGGTCCGGGGTCCGGCATGATTTCCCTCCTTTATATTGACGATGAACCAGGGCTTCTGGAACTCGGAAAGCTGTTTCTCGAAAGTGCCGGGGGATTCGAGGTCTCGACAGCAGAGTCGGGAGACGAAGGACTCGGACAGCTTGCGCAGCACGATTTTGATGCGATCGTCTCCGACTTCCAGATGCCGGGGATGGACGGGATCGAATTATTAAAAAAGGTACGGAAGACCTTTGGCACCATCCCGTTCGTCCTCTTCACCGGCCGTGGCCGGGAAGAGGTGGTCATCGAGGCGATCAACAATGGCGTGGATTTTTATCTCCAGAAAGGAGGAGATCCCAAAGCCCAGTTCGCAGAGCTCGCCCACAAGGTCCGCCAGTCCGTGAGCCGGAGGAGAGCAGAGACTGCCCTGTCGGATTCTGAGAAGCGCCTTGCAGATATCATCAACTTCCTCCCGGANNCAACCTTTGCGATNGATACCCGGGGAGTTGTNATCGCATGGAACCGGGCAATGGAGAGGATGACCGGGGTTCGTGCAGAAGATGTCCTTGGCAAGGGTGATTATGAATATGCGCTCCCGTTTTACCATGAGCGCCGGCCGCTCCTGATCAACCTTGTCCTTGAGAATGACCCGGCTATTGGTGAAAAATATCCTTTCGTAAAAAAGGAGGGGAGGAACCTTTTCTCCGAGATCAGGATCCCGCATTTCAACGATGGAAGGGGCGCTGCACTCTGGTTCACAGCCTCCCCGCTCTATGACAGGAAGGGCGAGATTGCTGGTGCGATCGAATCGATTCGCGACATAACGGAGAGGAAACGGGCAGAGGAGGCGAGAAGCGAGAGCGAGAAACGATTCCGCGAGCTTGCAGACCTGCTCCCCCAGGGCATTTATGAGTCGGATATGGATGGCCGGATGACATATGTCAACCGCCTGGCACTCGAGATGTTCGGATATACCGCGGAGGACGTTGAAAAAGGGCTGAATGCCATGAACGTGATCGCCCCGGAAGACCGGAAGCGGGCTGGTACCGTCTTTGCCAAAATGGTTGATACAGGAACCCGCGAGCAGGGGAATGAAGAATACCGGGCCGTACGAAAAGACGGGAGCCTGTTTCCGATCTCCATCTACTCCTCTCCGATTTTCCGTAATGACCGGGTCTCCGGTGTTCGCGGTGTCATCATAGACATTACCGACCGGAGGAAGGCTGAAGAGACCCTGTTATCCGCCAACCGGGAGTATACCAGCCTGCTCGACCAGATCCAGGATGTGTACTACCGGAGCGATACCGGCGGGAGACTGGTCAGGGCCAGCAGGTCGTGGGCAACACTCCTCGGCTACAACAATGTTTCCGAATGCATTGGCAGGAGTATCGCGGACGATTTTTACTTCAAAGCGTCCGACCGGAACCTTTTACTTGATGAGATTACCCGGAAGGGAAAGGTAACCGGTTACGAAGTCACATTAAAGAAGAAGACAGGGGCGCCGGTCCTGGTAGAGGTAAGCAGTCATCCGTATTACGATGCTCAGGGAAATATCATCGGTATCGAAGGAACGTTCCGGGATATCACCGAAAGGAAAAAAGCCGAGGATGAGATCCGGGCCGCAAACGAGCAGCTCGTTGCTTCGGATGAAGAACTCCGTGCACAATATGACGAACTTGCGCTGGGGGAACAAAGGGCCCGGATGAGCGAGTCGCGCCTCCGGTACATGCTCGGGTTCGATGAATATGCTAAAAAAAGCGAGAAGGAGCTGCTCGGATATGCTATCGAAGGGGCGGGACTTGTCACCGGAAGCACTCTCGGGTACCTGGCATTCCTGAACGAGGACGAGAGCGAACTCTCCATGTACGCGTGGTCGAAGAACGCCATGGCTGAATGTTCGATGATGACAAAACCCATTGTCTACAAAACGGTGAAGACCGGGCTCTGGGGCGAGGCCGTGCGGCAGCGGCGTCCCGTGATCACGAACGATTATGCTGCCCCGGACCCGGCCAAGAAGGGGTATCCGCAGGGACATCCGGATATCATCCGGCACATGAACGTCCCGGTCATGGACGAAGGCCATATTATCCTTGTCGCCGGGGTTGCAAACAAGTCGTCCGACTACACGGAAAACGATGTGAACGAACTCCTTCTCCTGATGCAGGGGCTCTGGAATATCCTCAAGCGAAGACGGGCCGAGGAGAGCGTGAAAAATTCCCTCGTCTTCCTCAATGCACTCATCGACCAGAGCCCGAGCTCCACATGGATTGCAGACGAGAAGGGGTTCCTGATCCGGATGAATGCCGCATGCGAACGGCTGCTGCACGCGAGGGAAGCNGACCTTGCCGGGAAATACAATATCCTGAACGACAATATTGTCGAAGAACAGGGTTTTATTCCCCTTGTCAGGTCCGTTTTCGACGAGGGCCGGGTCGTCAGCTTCACGATACAGTACGACAGTGCCCGGCTGAGTGGCCTGGATCTGCAGGATCCGGTCAAGATTATCCTCGAGGTCACGATCTTCCCCGTGAAGAACGCTGCCGGCACCATTACCAATGCCGTCATCATCCACAACGATATCACCGAGCGCAAAAGCGCTGAAGCGAAGCTGCAGGCCATGTACGAACAGGTTGCGGCAACCGAGGAGGAACTCCGGGAGCAGTACGAGGAACTCTCAGAAAGCGAGCGCAGGCTCCGGGAGAACGAGGAAAATTTCCAGCACATGGTCGAATCTGCGCCCGATCCCATCTACATCTCTGTCGGCGATCGGTTTGCGTATGTCAATCCGGCCATGATCCGGCTGGTGGGCGCAACGTCCGCCGACCAGCTTCTTGGCAGACCGCTGTATGAAAGGATTCAACCGGATTTCCATGAGGTAATACGCGAACGTGCGCATCTCATCATCGGGGACAATGCTCCTGCCGGCCTGACGGAGACACAGTACCTGAAAATGGACGGGACACCGGTCTGGGTCCAGTCTGCTGTCGCACCCTTTCAGTACAACAAACAGTTCGCCGGCCTCGTCATCCTCCGGGATATTACCGGGCATAAAAAGGCCGAGGCCGCACTGCGGGAGAAGACCGAGGAGCTGGACCAGTACTTCAGTACCAGCCTCGACCTCTTCTGCATTGCCGACACCGGCGGCTATTTCCGGCGGCTGAACCCGGAGTGGGAGAGGACCCTTGGCTATTCCCTTGCCGATCTGGAGGGAAAGCGCTTCCTTGACTTCGTCCATCCGGACGACCAGCAGGCAACCCTCGATGCGATGGGTGACCTGAAATCGCAAAAAGAAGTGCTCAACTTCACGAACCGCTTCCGCCACCGGGATGGCACGTACCGCTGGATCGAGTGGCGGTCCATGCCGAAGGGAGACCTTGTCTTTGCAGCGGCCCGCGACATCACCGAGCGTAAAAACGCCGACGCAGCTCTCGTTGAGAGCGAGGCGAAGTTCCGGAATATCATCGATAATGCGCCAGCCGGTATGCATTTCTACGAACTGAAACCGGATGGAGCGCTTGTCTTTACCGGGTCAAACCCCGGTGCCGACCGGATCCTCGGTATCGAACACAACCAGTTCATCGGGAAGACCATCGAAGAGGCATTTCCCCCCCTTGGGGAGACTGAGGTCCCCGCACAGTACCGCAGGGTTGCAAGGGAAGGCGGCGTATGGCAGACGGACCAGGTAACCTATGATGGCGTTGCGATACACGGGGCCTACGCGGTTACTGCGTTCCAGATCTCGCCCGGGGCGATGGTCGCCATGTTCATGGATATCACCGCCCGTAAGAGGGCGGAGACCGAACTGAAAACTGCGTACGAACGGGTCGCTGCGGCAGAAGAGGACCTGCGCGAACAGTACGATACCCTTGCCGCAGCACAGGCCGAGATCAGTTCCCGCCGGCAGCAGCTCGAGGAGATCGCATCCACGGTACCGGGCGTTGTCTACCAGTTCTTTGCCCGGCCGGATGGCAGCAGGGGAGTGTATTATGCAAGCAGCCGTACAAACGAAATCTTCGGCCTGGAATCGGACCTCGGACGATTCTTCCCGGAATTTACTGACTGTGTCCATCCTGACGACCGCCCCGGATTCCTCTCGTCGATCGAAGATGCTGTAAAACGGAAAACAGACTGGCATTTTGAGGGACGCTTTACCAGAAAAACCGGAGAAACAATCTGGTTCGAGGGTATCTCCAGCCCGGTTGTCCACGGGAACGAGCTGGTATTTACCGGTGTTATTCTCGATATCACGGAACGAAAGAGGATGGAAGAGGCGATCCGGGAGAGCGAGGGAAGATACCGCTCTCTTGTAGAGTTATCTCCCGATGCGGTCGTTGTTCATCAGGGGGGAAAGGTCCTCTATGCAAACCCGGCGGCGCTTCATCTTGCGGGGGCAAAGAAAGACGAGGAGATCATCGGCAGGGAAGTTATTTCGTTCATCCATCCTGATGACCGCGCAATGGCGCTGGAAGACTTCCGCCAGCTGTATGAAGAAGGGAAAATAATCCCGCTCAAAGAAGAGCGCCTCTTACGGATCAACGGCGACCCTTATACTGTTGAAGTGATCGCTTCGCCAATCCAGTACCTGGGCAGCCTCTCCGTACTTGCTGTGTTCCGGGACGTCACCGAGCGCAAGCGGGCGGAAGCGGCCCTGTGCGAGAGCGAGGAGAAATACCGTTCACTCGTGGAGAACATCCCCTTTGGCATTACGCTCATCGATGCAGATCATCGGATCGTTATATCGAATGCCGCCCAGGGGCAGATGTTTCATACGGATGCAGGGTTATGGACGGGACGGTACTGCTACCGGGAATTCGAGAAGCGCGATGCAGTCTGCACTCACTGTCCCGGAACCAGGGCAATGGCCACGGGAGTCCGTCACGAGGTGGAGACAGAAGGAGTCCGGGATGATGGAACAAGGTTCAATGCCCGCATCCATGCAATCCCCCTGCTGGATAATGAGGGCAGGAGAACGAGGTTTATTGAAGTTGTCGAGGATATCACCGAACGGAAAACGGCTGAAGACGCGCTCCGGCAGAACGAGGAGAAATACCGCGCACTGGTCGAGACAACCGGTACCGGTTTTGTGATCCTTGACCATGAAGGCCGGGTACTGGATGCAAATCCCGAGTACATCCGCATGACCGGCCATACGCGCCTGGAGGATATTTCCGGCAGGAGTGTTACCGGATGGACTGCAGCGCACGAGCAGGAGAGAAATGCAGATGCAGTCCGGCAGTGTATCAGGGACGGCTTCATCAGGAATTTTGAGATCGATTACACGGACAACTCCGGCACTATCACTCCTGTTGAGATCAATGCAAAAGTCGTGCAGTCAGAAGGGGCAGTCCATATCCTTACCCTGTGCCGCGACATTACCGAACGGAAGAGAGTGGAAAATGAACTCCTGCGCCTGAAAATCTCCACAGACCGTTCGTCGGATGAAGTATTCTGGATGGATTTTGCCGGCAATATCCTCTACGTGAACGATGCGGCCTGCCGGATCACCGGTTATTCACGCGAAGAGTTCCTGAGGATGAAGATCTTCGAGCTCGACCCCGATCTCCCGCCGGAGATCTGGGATGCATCTGTTACAGACCTCAGGGAGAGAAAAACCCAGTTCCTTACGACACGGCACCGGCGCAAGGACGGTGCGATACTTGATGTCGAGATCGTGGCGGTGTATGTGAACCAGTATGACCAGGAGTACAGCTTCGCCTATGTCAGGGACGTCACCGGACGCAAACGCACTGAAGACGCCCTCTTCAATTCGCAGCAGATGCTCCAGGCGGTCCTGGACTCTATTCCCCAGAGGGTTTTCTGGAAGGACCGTAACTCGGTTTTCCTTGGTTGCAACAAGCCTCTTGCGCTTGACGCCGGGTACACAGATCCCGCAGACATGGTCGGTAAGACAGATTATGACCATGCCTCGCATGCAACCGCTGATCTCTACCGGGCCGATGATCGCATGGTTATGGAGACCGGCCAGCCCCGGATCAACTTCGAAGAACCCCAGGTACGACCGGATGGCAGCCAGGCATGGCTCCGGACCACCAAGGTACCTCTTCGCGACAAAGAGGGAACCATCATCGGCGTACTGGGAACATACGAGGACATTACCGACCGCAAGAAGGCGGACGCGGCGCGGCGCGAGAGCGAGGCACGGCTCAGTTCTATCCTGCATGGTTCACCNGTCCTCCAGTTNGTCATCGACCGGGACCACCAGGTCATATCCTGGAACAAAGCGATGGAAGAGTACAGCGGTATCAGGGCTGCAGACATGATCGGCACCGATCAGCAGTGGCGTGCATTTTATCCGGAAAAGCGTGCCGTGCTCGCCGATCTTCTCGTTGACGGGAATACGAACGCGATAAGCAGGTTGTATGCGGGTAAATTCAGACAGTCCAGGTATGTCGAAGAAGCCTTTGAAGCAACCGATTATTTCCCGCATATGGGCAGTTCCGGCATATGGCTGTCGTTCACGGCTGCGCCGATCCGGGATATACAGGGGAATATCATCGGGGCAGTTGAAACACTCGAGGATGTCACCGAACGGGTAACTGCGGAAAACGCTCTCAGGGAGAGCAGCGAACGAACCCGTACGATCCTGGATACAGCACAGGCCGGTATCGTCCTTGTCGACGCAGCAACCCACCAGATCGTTGATGCAAACAAAAAGGCGCTGGAGCTGATCGGCCTTGACCGCGATTCGGTCATCGGGGCGGTCTGCCACCGTTTCATCTGCCCCGCAGAGGAGGGAAAATGTCCGGTCACCGATTGTGGCCAGAAGGTGGATACTTCCGAGCGGATCCTGATCACCGCTTCCGGGGAAAAGATTCCGGTACTCAAGACCGTTGTACCGGTCTCGATTAGCGGCAGGGACGTCCTGGTCGAATCGTTCGTGGACATCGCCGAACAGAAACGGTCGGAGGCTGCAATCCGGGAAGCGAACAGGAAACTCAATCTCTTAAACAGTATCACGCGACACGATATCCGCAACCAGCTCACGGTCGCACAAGGATACACTCAACTCGCTGCACTCAGTAAGCCTGATTCGGTAGTCATGGACTTCCTTGCAAAGATCACTGCCGCGATCGAGACGATCCAGCGCCAGATCGAGTTCACGAAAGCCTACCAGGAACTCGGCGTGCATGCCCCGGCATGGTTCCGGCTCGTCGATGTCATCAGCATCGTCCGGCCCGAAAAGGTAACCCTGCACAACACCTGCAAAGCCGTCGAGATCTTTGCTGATCCGATGATCGACAAGGTCTTTTTCAACCTCTTCGATAATGCGATGAAGTACGGGGAACGGGTGACAACCGTCACGGTCGGGTGCGGGAAGAGGAAAAACAGCCTTGTCATCACCTTTGCAGACAATGGAACCGGGATAGCACCGGGAGAGAAGCAGAAGATCTTCGAGAAAGGGTACGGGAAGAACACGGGCCTTGGGCTCTTCCTTGTCCGGGAGATCCTCGCGATTACCGACATCACCATCAGTGAGACCGGCACCCCGGGCGAGGGAGCAGTCTTCGAGATCACGGTGCCGGAGGGAGCATACCGGAACGCGGAGTAAGTCCGGCAGGCTGACCCGTTGTCCGGGGGGGTTCCCGGAGGTACGGACGGACCCAATCGCTGGTATTTTACCCAGTGAAAAGAAAGGACTCTTCCGGAGGTCTCTTGACCATGAAGTTTTCAGGCAGCAAGACCGAGAAGAACCTGCTCGCGGCGTTTGCCGGCGAGTCTCAGGCACGGAACCGGTACAGTTTCTTTGCAGGCGTGGCACGGAAAGAAGGTTACGAGCAGATCGCAGCCGTCTTCGAGGACACGGCGCAGAACGAACGGGAGCACGCAAAGCTCTTCTTTAAGGAACTCAAAGGAGGCGACGTTGAGATTACCGCTTCGTATCCGGGCGGGGTTATCGGGACGACAAAGGAGAACCTGAAAGCCGCAGCCGATGGAGAGAAGATGGAGTGGGGCACGCTCTACCCGGACTTTGCCAAGACTGCAGAAAAGGAGGGTTTTCTCGATATCGGCCGCATCTTCAAGAGGATCGGAAAAGTTGAGGCCGCCCACGAGGCACGATATAAAAAACTCTACCAGAATCTCGTGAAGGGAACGGTCTTCAAGTCCGCCACTTCCACGAAATGGCATTGCCGGAACTGCGGGTATGTCCATGAAGGCAAGGCTGCCCCGGCAAAATGCCCGGCCTGCGATCACCCGCAGGCATTCTTCGAGATCGCAGCGGAGAACTACTGATTTTTCCATTTCTTTTTCTGGTTCAACAACCGGACGATACGCGCACGGAACCACCCCTGCCGGATTCCGGGGAATACCGGCACAATCAGAACATTCAATATCGTTGTTGCTGATTCTCTGACATACAGGAATAACACCGGCCAGCGTGTTTCTGGATCCTTTCATGTTCTCCATCCTTTATGTTGACGATGAACCCGGGCTCCTCGAGATTGGAAAACTGTTCCTTGAGCAGGGCGGCCGGTTCAGCGTCGAGACTCTTACCTCTGCCGGGGAGGCCCTTGAGATCCTCAAAACGCGTCATTATGATGCCATCATCTCCGATTACCAGATGCCCGTCATGAATGGTATTGATTTTTTGAAACGGGTCAGGGCTTCGGGCAGTACCCTGCCGTTCATCATCTTCACCGGCCGCGGTCGCGAAGAGATCGTGATCCAGGCCTTTAACGAAGGGGCCGATTTCTATCTCCAGAAAGGCGGGGAGCCGCTCTCGCAGTTTGCCGAGCTCGGACATAAAATCCAGAAAGCAATCCTGCAGAGAAAGGCGGAGACGAGTATCCGGGACCACGAGCGCAGGGAAGCGGATATCATCAACTTCCTGCCCGATGCCACGTTTGCCATCGATACCCGGGGCGTGGTGATCGCGTGGAACCGGGCAATGGAGAAGATGACCGGGGTACCTGCAGAACAGGTTCTCGGGAAGGATAATTACGAATACGCGATCCCGTTTTATCACGAACGCCGCCCGATCCTTATCGATCTTGCCCTTTCGGCAGATCCTGCCATTGATGACCGGTACCCGTACGTGAAACGCGACGGGAAGACCCTCATCTCCGAGATTACGATCCCGCACTTTCACGAGGGGCGGGGTGCTGCGCTCTGGTTCACCACTTCTCTGCTGTACGATACCGGGGGTACGGTTGTCGGTGCCATCGAGTCGATCCGCGAAATCACGGAATGGAAACGGACCGAGGATGCTCTGAACGAGAGCGAGCAGAAATACCGCACCGTCTTTGAGACAACGGGAACCGCAACAATTCTCATTGAAAACGACGCGACGATGAGCCTCGTGAATTCAGAATTCGCACGGCTGAGCGGATACCCGAAGGATGAGATCGAGAACAGGAAGAAGTGGACGGAGTTTGTCGTACAGGAAGACCTTGACCGGATGCTTTCCCAGCACAACCTGCGAAGGCAGAACCGGCAGGATGCTCTTACCCATTACGAGTTCCGTTTCCTGACACGATCCGGCGATGTCCGGGACATCTACCTGACAATCGACGTTATCCCGGGTACGGAAAAGAGTGTTGCGTCCCTGCTGGATATTACGGAGCGGAAGAAGGTCGAATCCAGCCTTGTTGCAGCAGGCAGGGAATACGCCAACCTGCTTGACCAGATCCAGGACATTTATTACCGGAGCGATGCAGAAGGCCGGCTTATCAGGGGCAGCCGGTCCCTGGCAGCGCTGCTTGGGTATGATGATCTCTCCGAATGCATCGGGCGGAGCATTGCAGACGATTTCTATGTCAATCCAACTGACCGGAAACTGTTCCTTGAGGCAATCACCCGTGAAGGGCGTGTAACGGACTTTGAAGTGTTCTTAAAGAAGAAAGACGGGACGGCGGTGCTTGTCTCAACAAGCAGTCATATGAACGTCGATGAAAATGGCAGGATGCTCGGGGTTGAGGGCACATTCCGTAATATCACCGGGCGCAAGCAGCAGGAACATATTCTCCGGACCCAGCGGGATCTCGGCCTTGCATTGCAGACCACGCACGGTATGAGAGAGACGCTGGATTTCTGCCTCGATGCTGCGATTAAGATATCGGGACTCGACTGTGGTGGCATTTACCTTGTTGATGAAGGATCCGGCGCTCTTGATCTCGCTGTTACTAAAAATCTGGGGACAGATTTTGTCAGGGAGGTCTCCCACTATCCTGCCGGTTCGGCCAACGGGCAGATCGTCATGGCAGGAAAGCCGATCTATACCCGGTTCAGTATGACGGGACTTACCCATAATGCCCTCCAGAAACAGGAGGGGTTGCGGGCAAGTGCGATCATCCCCATCGCATTCAAGAACAGGATAACAGCCTGCCTGAACATTGCCTCACATACGCTTGATGAAATACCGGCAAACGCCCAAATAGCGCTTGAAACGATCGCGACACAGATCGGGACTGCTGTTGAACAGATCCATGCAATTAAAGCGCTCGCAGAGAGCGAACAAAGGTACCGGAATATTGTCGAGGATCAGACAGAATTCATCTGCCGGTTCAGGCCGGACGGGACCCATGTCTTTGTCAATGACGCATACTGCAGGTACTTCAGTCTTAAGCGGGAGGAGATTGTCGGGCATCGTTTCCGGCCAAAGATGCCACCCGAACACCAGGAGACAATAAAACGGTTCTTTGCCTCACTGACCCCGGACCACCCGGTCGATACCATCGAACACGAGATTATCATGCCGGATGGCCGGATCTGCTGGCAGCGCTGGAGCGACCGGGCGATCTTCGACCCCGCAGGAACCATAACCGAATACCAGTCGGTTGGCCGGGATATCACGCACCAGAAAAAAACCGAGGATGCACTGCGCCAGAAAACCGAAGATCTCGATTCACGGAACAGGCTGATCAGCACGATGCTCGATACGGTCCCGATCGCGATTTTCATGGTCGAAGCCCCGTCAGGAAAACCGATCATCGCGAACCGGGAGGCCACCCGGCTCCTCGGCCGGGGGATCCTCCCAAATGCAACGGGAGAGAACCTTGCCGAGGTTTATGAGGCGTATAAAACGAGCACATCCCGGCGATACCCTGCGGAGGAGATGCCGGTTATNCGCGGCATGTACGGGGAGAGCCGGCATATCGATGACATGGTGGTCGTCCGTCCTGATGGTACAATGGTCCAGCTGGAAATTTTCGGGACCCCGGTCATTGACGGCCAGGGCCGTGTAGCCGCAAGCCTCGTCAGTTTCCTGGATATCACCGAACGCAAGCGGGCAGAGCAGGTCATCAGGGAAGCAAACCGGAAGATCAACCTGCTGACCAGCATCACCCGCCACGATGTAGCAAACCAGGTCTCCATCATCCGGGGATTTACCAACATTGCGCTGATGAAAAAACCCGATCCCGGGATAGCCAGCCTTCTTGAAAAGATCGATGCAGCGGTCTCTGCAATCGCACGACAGATCGAGTTCACGCGGGCGTACCAGGAACTCGGGATGCATGCTCCGGACTGGCAGAGGATCCGTGATATCGTTATACAACATAAAGCAGAGGGAATAACCCTGTCGTGCACCTGCGATGCGGAAGTCTATGCGGACCCGATGCTCGAACGGGTCTTCTTCAACCTGGTGGACAACGCGGCCCGGCACGGGGAGAAAATAACAGCGATCACGGTCAGCTGCCGGCCTGATCCGGACGGCCTCGTGATTGTTGTCGGGGACGATGGTATCGGGGTGCCCAATACCCTCAAGGAGAAGATTTTCGAGAAAGGCTACGGTAAGCACACGGGTTTCGGGCTCTTCCTTGCCCGCGAGATCCTTGCGATCACCGGTATCATCATCCTCGAGACGGGGACACCGGGTAAAGGGGCACAGTTCGAGATCATCGTGCCGAAAGGCATGTACCGTTTTATGCCGTGAAAATTCCGGGCGGGGGACACGTTTCCCGGGTTCCGGCACACGGGCTTTAACCGGACTGCGACCCGTCGCTCGTATTCTTCAGGCTCGTTTCAGAAAATTTTTGAGAATGATTTTTACTAAATCACAGAAGAGGGCGATCCGGTGGATTATCCAGGACCTCCCGGTAATCACGGCACCGCGTGAGTACTTCGATCACTTCGGGGAATGGTTCGGTAAAGATCCCCGGCAGATCCGCCTCGCCCGGTTCCCGGGGAACATACGCGAGGTGTTCAACGGGGGGTGTGAAGCGGGCATCGATACCGGGCTTGTTTCCTCTCGCATCGATGCGGTACCAGCCATGCTCCGGCAGGAAGACGGCATTGAGTCCATGGAGGGCAAATGGCCGGCCGATCGAGTCAAAGGTGAGACGCTGGTANCTGAGGCCGGCAGGGATACCGTTGGCCCGGAGAAGCGCGGCAAGCAGGTGGCTTTTGGCATAGCAAAAACCGGTGCGGTGCTCGAGCACCCCGGATGCTTTCAGGGTGACCGGGTTTTGTAAAAAATCGGCACTGTGCCGGATCTCATCCCGGACAAAAAGGAAGCAGCGGTCAGCGACTGCCTCATCATTCACGGCCCCGGCTGCGAGCTCCACCGCTTTCCGATACACACCAGGATGGTCGTGATCGATGATCCGGCTTGCTGCAAGGAAGGTGCAGGGAGGGGGATCCCCCCCGTTCATAGGATCCAGCCCAGCTTCACCCACCGCTCGTATTCTTCAGTGCGGAGGTCCCGGTTCTCGATCACGAGATCTTTGAAAAAGGCCCGGTTTCCGGCTATTTCGGCTACCTGTTTGGGATCGGTAAATCCCTTCGTGATCGCATCCGCAAGGTTCCGGCCAAGCGCCCGGAAGTCTGCCTCGCGGGCATCGACCGCTTCCGATTCCCCGCCCGTTGCTACGCTGAGGCCTCCCACGGAAGTTACCGCGAGATAATTCAGGACATGATTCTGGTACGCGACAACNTCATCGCCGCCGGAGGTATGCGTGGTTGCAACAGCACAGCCGTATTTCCCAAAAAGGACCTGGTAGTGGATTGCATCAGCAAGACGGTCGAAGAAAATTTTCATCTGGCCGGAGACGTTGTCGATATAGACCGGCGATGCGAAGATGATCCCGTCCGCCTCTTTCATCCGCTCAACAAGGGCCGGGACATCATCATCAAACACGCAGATGCCGTTGAACGAGCAGCCCTCGCAGGCCGTGCATGGCGTTACACGGAGGTCGCAGAGGTCGATCATCTCGGTCTCTGCACCGGCTTCTGCGGCCCCGTCAAGTACGAACTGTGCGAGTCTGCGCGAGGTGCTCCGGATCGTCCGGGGGCTTCCGTTGATGGCGATAATTTTCATGGCGGTTTTTGCTCCTGCTCATGAGATAGGGCGGCAAGGAATATTATCATGAAGGCTGGCCCGGAAAATACCGGGAGAAATCCGGGCAAAGGAGGGTATCGCACCTGGAAAAATTT
>JGI20214J51650_10001405_pt1 | contig 15226 bp, 12 predicted proteins | sample WetSurMetagenome_FD_51650 | JGI IMG/M metagenome (IMG submission 51650) | reverse complement strand
TTGGCTATCCATCAGGAGGAAGGCCGGACCATACTCTTTGCCCTGTTCATCCGCCAGGGGGTGGTGAACGGAAAGCGCGACTTCGATCTGAAAGAAGCTCAAGGAGAACGGGGCGACCTCCTGCGCTCATTCATTCAGCAATACTATGCCGACGGTCGCTTTGTCCCTGATGAAATCATCGTCCCCGTTCCGTTGGAAGACCGGAACACCCTGGAAGAATGGCTCACCGAATTGAAGGCCAAACGCGTCCGCATTTTGCCGGCCCGGCGTGGGAACCGCCGCTATCTTCTGGACCTTGCCGAAAGCAACGCCAGGGAACGGCTGAGCGTCCACCTCAAGCGGCAGCAGAAGGATGCCGCGATGCTGCAGGGCCTTCAGCGCCGGCTGAAGCTCCCCCACCCCCCGGAACGCATGGCCTGTGTCGATATATCCAATATCCAGGGAATGCATGCCGTCGGAGCGATTGTCGTTTTTGCCAACGGTGAACCCGATCGAGCATCCTACAGGCACTACCGGATCTCCGGCAGAAACGAACCTGACGACACCGCCATGATGGCCGAGGTGGTGGAGCGATTCCTGAGAGATGAACCCGAAATCGCCTCCAGTCTGAACCTCCTGGTGGTCGACGGGGGCAAGGGACAGTTGAACCGCATCGGCAGTCTCCTGAAAGAAAAGCAAATTGGCCCCCGGCTGCCGGTAATCGGCATCGCCAAAGAACGGGAGGCGGACCGTGGTTCCAAAGGGCGGGGGTTCTACGAAAAAATCTATGTTCCCGGCCGCAAGAACCCGCTCTTCCTGTCTCATTCTCCAGACCTTCTGCACCTGCTTCAAAGACTGCGCGATGAAGCTCACCGCTCTGCCCTATCCCACTACAAGAACCTTCATGGTCGGGAACTGCTCTCCTCGGCATTGGACGCCATACCGGGGATNGGGCGAAAGCGAAAACAGGCTCTGCTTCAGCATTTCGACAGCATCGAAGTCCTTCGGCAAGCCGGCCGGGAAGAACTGCTGGGAATCAAGGGCATTCCCGCAGCCCTGGCGAAGACCATCGGGGAAGCGATGAGCAAGGAGCAGCAGGGAGTAATCAGTAAGGAGTAAGGACCATGGAGAATTGGGAAAAAGCAGTCAGGAGTGGAAAGTGAGGCCTGAGGGAGTAAGCGCCGGTGAGTGACGAGTGAGGGTCCACGAGAGACGCGACAAGGAACAGAATCCCTGTGCCTAACCGGTCACCAGTCCCCGGTCTCCGACAACCCGTCATTCGTCATTCGTCATTCGTCCCTCGTCTCTCACACGTGTCCAACGGAATTCGCTTGAGCAGGCGGCTTCCAACGGCCCTCAAGTCGGCATCCGGGAGGCCCATCAGCACTGCTTTCTCAACTTTCGTCAGGGGACGGGAGGGGGTTTTCTTTCTTTTCTTCAAGGGAGTCTTCCCGGTCCCGGTTTTCGCCCGACCCTGGCGGGTCGGATTCAGCGGCGGAGCGGTTTCAGGCAGCTCGCCCACGCGTATGACAATTCTTTCCACCAACGGTTCGGCACGCCCCAGGTTGATCTTTTCCATCAAGGCGCTCTTGTGCAACTCCAGATGGTGCTTCCATACGGAATCGTAGGCTACGACCACCAGGACTTTTTCCTTGAGCGATCGAGGCTGGCAGTAGTGAGCCACCGGTTCTCCCACGAGCTCTCCCCAGTCTCCGACGGGGTTGGTGGCAAAGGACGGGTGGCGCGCGATGATCATTCCCACCAGAGGACCCACCAGGGAGCCATGGTTCTTGCCTTTTGGGCTGCCGGACCCCCGTTCCCGGTTCTTGTGCGCGAAGCGGCCCATTACTGATCCTTGCTTCGTCGTTGCTGCGTATCTTGGCCTTCCGCATCCTTTCCGGCTGCAACGGCGCGCTCCAGTCGACGCAACGCCGTATTGAGTTCTTGAAAGTTCTTGTGCAGCATTTCAATCAGAATCGGGGTATCGCTGCTCTGGAAAGGCAGTCTCGTCAGGAAACGATCGTAGAATAGAGCATCGACCCCGGAGAGGTAAAAGCTGTCAATCCGTTTGAGCAATCCCGATGCGAGGCTGAGGATGACGGTAAGAAAGATCATCTGAATGAGGGGAAGCAAGGCATTGAAGGCAAATCCCAAAAGCTCCTGCAGGTCTTTCTGACCGGAGAGGGCTGACTGAAGAGGAGGCTGGAGAAGCCAGACGGTCTGAATGACGGCCAGGACAGGCAGAAACCGCAAGAGCCATCGAAAGGGCGTCCAGGAACCCAAAAGGATCTCCCAGTCCATTTCCGCCAGACGTCGCTCCTTTTCCGACAACCCCTCGGCAGAAAAGCTCCTTTGGGGATTGGTGAGCAACACCCTGAGACGTCGTAAGGGATGGAATACAAGCTGCAGCAAGATGTTGTCCGTTTTCTTCAAGAGGAGCAGTACCGGGAGGTTGGCCTCAGGCCTTNCCGAACGACCCGCCTGAGCGGGTGCCGTACGGTCCTCGTCGGGTCGCTTGAGGTTCGCTCCCAGCAGACCGAGAACGTATAATTTCCCCGCATACTGGACGATCAAACCCAGGAGGCGACCCAACAAGAAAAGAAAGCTCGCCCAAACGAGATAGATCATGACCCTGCCAAAAGGTTCGACGCGAAGCCCCCGCAAATCAAACCAGAAGCCAACGGATTTGAACAGCTCCGGTTGAAAGGCCGGAGACATGGGTGAGGCTTGCGGAGGAGCTTGGGGCGGCATCGGCACGGTCAGATAGGCGATCCCGAGGCAGGCAAGAAAAAAGAGAAACCACAGCAACCTTTGGGTAGCTTCATAGCGTCTTAGTCCGTATTCCATGGATATTCACCGCTCCTCTTTCCGTGAAGTTCCTGATTCGCCAAGAAGTTTTCCAAAAATAAAGCACCCTCTTTCACCACGAAGAGCGCGGGGGCCACGAAGTGATTTCTTCGTGTCCTTCGTGCTTTGAAACAGGGTCTGAGTGAGTGCAACTTGTTTTCGGACGGCTCCTAAGTCAGCTCCGAGCCTCGGTCCCCGTCAGCCCACCGTCTACACCATTTTAGACTTGCAGTCAAAGGCTTAGCCGTGCCGTCATGCGCTCTTCGACGGCACGATCCAGCATGGCAGGCAATCCCCCGCGCTCGTCGGGAGAAAAGCCAACGGCTTCTCGCCAGATATCTCTCCCTTCCATGCAAAGGTAGACGCAAAGGCCGGGATCGATTTCTCGAATCCGCTCCACCATGAATCGATAGAGCTCCACCCGGATATCACGGAAATAGCGCATTTTACCGTCCAGACCGCGAATGAATTCGCCGCTCAGAATGCGGCTGGTGGGATGCCGCGACAAAATCATCGGTTTGAGCTCGGGCATGAAGCGCAAGGCCCCGAGGCTCACCCAAATCACCCGCCGCGAATCGACCGTCGCGAACAGCCGGTCGATCACCTCCCCGTAGCCCTTGCGCCAGTTCCCGTGCTCGATCATCGGATCAAAGTGGAATGCCAGTCGGTATCCCCATTCAGCGCATTGACAGGCGGCCTCGAAGCGCTCCTGAAGCGACGCTGCGTGGGGCTCTTCGCTGCGCACCACCGCTTCGGCATTGAGGGACCAGGCGACAAGGACGCGGCCATTATGGTCCAGACCCGCCAAGTTCTCGATAAAGTTCGTTTTGGTTTTCAGTTCCAGAACGGCATTAGGCTGCTGGGCAAAAAAGGGAACCAGTTGCCCCGATAAACCCGTCCATGGATCGAGCAGCAGGGAATCGGTGAACTCGCCGGTGCCGATCCGGTAAAGCCGGTCGGGCCGGGAATGAAGCTCCTCGCCCAGGGCCTTCAGGATCTCGTCGGTATTGCCGAAGAGCCTCAAGTTGGGTTGATTGAGATAAGCCTGTAAAATGCAGTAGGTGCACCCGAGCGAACATTGGACGCCGAAGTGAAGGATCCGATAGCCGCAGCAGAAATAGTGGCGCGTTCCCGGACAGGACTTCAGGAGGCGGCCGCGAAAGGCAACCACCTCGAGCACATCCGGGTCATACACCTGGCGGTCCGGGATTCTTTCCACAACGTGAAACGCGGATGCCGGCAAACGGCTTTTCAAGGTGGCAACCAGGGGGCCGGCCGCGACCTCGGCTTCGACGATGACTTTTCCAGGGGGTCTTCTGCGCATGAGATCAAGGCGATTTGGGTTCGGCCGGCAGCTTGCCGTAGAACGCATCAAAGTACTCCATCGTTTTCTCGATCACTTCTTCATTATCTTTTGCGTTCTTGATGATGCCGGCTAAAGCCTCCTGAACCTTTGCCGTCTCCGGCATCACCTTCTTTTCCCACAAGTTTATCTCGATGTCGTGCACAATCCTGCCAAGGTGGATCAGCTTTCGATCTGCGATATGATAGCGAACCAATATCGATTCGAAGGTGGACCGGTTGTGATAGCGTCTGAGTTGGGCATCGGGGGTGTCGAAGGGAATACCGGCCATGGGCGTTTCTTCCTTCGGGAAGAACCTGAAGCTCGCTTCCCGGTCGACGAACCTTTTGATCAGCCATATGGAGGCGCACTTATCCGCCTCGAAACCCTCCCAGGTGGAAAAAACGTGGGGTTCGTCCCCACCCGACGCGGCCGATGCGGATTTGATGAAACACCCGACTATCAGGAGCATCATGACCAGGATGCACTTGAGAAGCGGCGTGACCGATCGCTTCCTGCGCCTATTTGATTGGTTCAAAACCTTCTGCCCTTTCAGTCGAGTAGCGTTCGAGAAGGTCTCTCGTGTCATCCATGCGGACCAGCACCCCCGTGTCCATGAACGCAAGCCTACCGGCAACGGCGTGGGCCTCTTCCATGTTGTGCGTCACATAGAGGATTCCCATGTTGGATTGATGGTTCAGAGTGAGAAGCTGTTGCTGGAGCTCCTCTTTCAATCGCGGGTCGAGGTGGCTAAAGGGCTCATCCATGAGCAGGTAGGAGGGAAACGAGGCCAGGGCCCGGCCAATTGCCAGACGCTGCTTCTCGCCACCCGAAAGCTGATGCGGATAACGGTCACGGAGGTGCTCGATGCGGACATTTTGGAGGATCCCGCCAATCCCTTCCCGGACCCCTTGCTTGGTTCGACCTTCCTTTTTGAACACGAATTCGAGGTGCTGCGCGACGGTCATGTGCGGCCACAAGGCGAGGTCCTGGAAGACCATCGACAGTTTTCGCCGATGCGGGGGCATCATGGCCGAGGGACTGCTCACCTCGACATTGTCGATCACTACCCTGCCCCCCAGGGGTTTTTCAAAACCGGCAATGAGCCGGAGAAGGGTCGTCTTGCCGCAGCCGGAGGGTCCGATCAGGGCCAGCACCTCATTTGGAAACATCCGGAGGGTCACCCCGTTGAGGGCCTTTATGGGTCCATAGTGCTTCTGCAGGTTATCAATAACGAGCATCAAAGCTCCTGAGCCGCGCGGCGCCGGTTTGTCTCAAAAATAGCAGCAGCAGGCCGGCAGAAAGCATGCTCGCCGCGGTCATGATGAGGCACAAGGCGGCCACCGAAGAGTCCGCTCCGTAGTGCATCAAATTATAGATCTTGATGGGAATGGTTTCCCGCCCGGGAGGAATAACCAGGAGCGTTGTCCCCAATTCTCCCAACGATAGCACAAAAACCACAAAAAAGCCGCTCAGGATGCTCGGCCAAAGCAAGGGCACCACCACCTGACGCATCACCCGGGTCCACTCTCCAACGGCCAGGCTCGCCGCCTCTTCCAGACGCTGATCGATCTGCTTCAGCCCGGAATGAATGGTCACCACGGCAAAGGGGAGGTAGCGCGAAAGATAGCCCATTACCACAATGAGAGGGCTACTGTAGATCATGTCCACCAGCGGCCGATTCCAGAGTTCGATCAAACCGACCCCCAGCGATGTTGACGGCACCACGAAGGGAATGAACACGGCAATGGAAAGGGCTGTGCTCTGCCACCCGGTCGATCTGACCATCAGATAAGACAATAAAAGGGCAAGCAAAACGGCGAGGGTCGCGGCCGCAGCCGCAAGGGAAAAACTGAAGAGGGTCTGCTCTACAGAGGTCTGGAAGACTCTGAGGTAGTTGGACCAGCTCCCCGCACCCTTAACCAAAACGGCGACGGGCACGCCGACGGAGAGCCCAAAAACCAGGCAACAGAAGAGGAAACCAGGGATATTTCCCGATCCCAGCGCATAGCTGACCACACCCGATACGCCACCGCCCGGACTCACATAGGCCCGGTCCCTCATGAGCCGCCTTTGCAGGATCATTAAAATCAGCGCAACCGTGATCAGGGGCAAAGAGTAGATCGCTGCCGCCCGCTCGTTATAGAAGGCGCTGAATTGCACAAATATCTCCACTGGATAGACAGCCACCCTCATTATGTCCGGAACGCCAAAGTCCATAATCGAGAACACGAAGACAAAGATGGCTCCGGTGAAGATATGGGGCGTTGTCAGCGGCAACGAGATGTGTCTTAAGGTGCACCATTTTCCCCGGCTGAGCAGGGCGGCTTCCTCCAGACTTCTGTCGCCGACTCTCAAACCACTCATCGTCAGCAGGGTGACGAAGGGGTAGTAGGCCAGGCCAAGCACCCATATGGCTCCCCCGACACTATGCACCTGCAGGCCGGTCGTCGGCCCTATCATTTGCTGCAGACGGCTCCAAACGATCGCATGCATGAACGGTGGAATAAGAATCGGAAGCACACAAACCGTGCTGAAAAGGTTTCGTCCGATCAGGTTCGTCTTCGAGATCAAGAAAGCCAGAGGAACCCCGAGAGCCAGCGCCAGAAAAGTGGCGCCGGCGGCTACGGCCAGGCTGTTAATGGCCAGACGCCAATGGCGCTCGCCCAGGAGAAGGGTATGGTCATGGGTCAGCCTGGGATCATTTCCGAAAAAGGGAGCGAAGGTGATGCAAACGATGGGCAAAAGGGAGGTCAACGCAAAAATCAGGACTCCAAGACAGGTGAGGGTGCGGGGCGGCTTCATGGAGTCTATCTTGCAAAGAGGGTTTGGCAAAACCTTCCGGCTTCATGGATCTTTTCTGCAACCTCCTGATAATCAACCTTCATCCAGGTGATGGCGGAAATATCGAGGACATTCGGAGGCTTCTCCACCCCGGCGCGAACCGGGATCTGAGCGGCCTCGGAAAAGGCAAGCCGGTTTTCCACCTCCCGGCTCAAAAGATAATCGATAAGTTCCCGTGCTTCCTTCGGGTGCGGACCGTTCTTGATCAACGCCACGGTATTGGGAATGAGCAGCGTCCCCAAGCCTTTGTCATCCGGCAGGATCAACCCCACGGGTTTTCCCGACTGGACCGCTACATTGACATCGTCCGAATCGGTGAATCCCAGAGGAAACTGGCCTTCCACGACCACATCCCGGACAACGGCGTTGCCGTTCACAATGACCACATTATTGGCGTTGAGCGCCTTGAGGTAGGCTTCCGTCCGGTCTCTGCCAAGTGCCACGTAGAGTGCGGCGATCTGGGTTGCGGTGGTGCCGAAGAGGGGGTAGGCGAGGACCACTTTTCCATGCCATCGGGGTTCAGTGAGTTCGAATATGGATTGGGGAAGATCCTGCTCCTGAAGCAGCAGCCGGTTGTAGATCAGCACCCTCGCCCGCGCCGAGAAGCCGATCCAATAGTCTTCTTTGTCTCTGAAGGTCTCAGGAATGTCCTCCGCTGCCGGGGAACGGTAAGGCGTCAGAACACCCTGCTGTTTGAGCGCAATGGTGCGAGCGATCTCGGAGTTCCAGAACACGTCGCACTTGGGTCGCTCCTTCTCGGCGATGAGGCGATTGACCAAGCCGGTGGTCTTTGATGCCTCAACGTCGTAGACAACCTTGACCCTGATCCCCCTGGCCTTTTCAAAATCATTCAAAATCGGTTCAGAAAAAACCTGATCCAAGGAGGTGTAGATCACCACTTCCCGGTCCACTTTCTGGGAACATCCGCCATCCGCACACACCACGGCAATGGCCAGTAAGAGCGGCAGAATGCCCCGCATCATTCCTGACCGGGAGCTCCTTTCTAATAACGAATCGACTTTATCCCCTCTCATGGTGCATTCCCTTTTGCCGCTTTCCATCGGTTCATCGGTTCAGCAGGATCCTTATCGTTCATTTCGAACCGTCACCGCGGCACTGCCACTGCTCACCTCCCCCGAGAATGTCGCCACATTTATGGTGACAATGTGCTCACCATCGGGTGTTCCCGAGGTGTCCCAAATCAGGGTAAAAGGAGAGTATCCCTCTTCTTTTTCCGTTACAAACCGAAAATCAACAAAGAAGATAATTTCGTACCGTTGTTCGGTTATGTGTTTTTTAATGGCTTCATCCAGGTAAATTCTTATGGGGAGTTTGCCAGCAAACAATGGAGCGCCCGTTTGAAATTTCAGCTCTGCGTCTGGTAATTCAATGCGAAATTTGGGCTCGGGAGTCATCCTGATGGGCTCCGGCCTTGGTAGGCCCATCCAGGCCAATTCTCGGCCGCGAAGGGGCCGCTCGACTTTCCCGGGTCTTTCAAAGGCAATGTCCCTTCGGTAATGGAAAAAATCGTATTCGCTGTTGCCGCGAGCAATGACGCTGTTTTCAAACAGGGTGGTCGCTTCCACCGTCAGCTGGTAACCCTTCTGTACGGTAACATCAATCCTGCCGCTTTCATCTTTTCCATCCCAGGATGCTTCGTGCTCACCTGCGGCTCGCGGGAGTCCGTACAAGATGTTCTTCAGAAGCGGCCCCCCGGCGGATATGCCGGCCCGTATCTTCACCCGGGAAGCTTCCGGAATGCGGTAGAGGACTCTCTGTTGCTCGCGGTCAAATCGCACCTCATCCGGGGTGACCGCCCGGCCGCCGGAAAAGGTTGCAGGATCATAAAATGCCGTATTGCCGTGGTAATCGACTGCTTCAATGGTGAAGAAATAGGCTTCATCGGGAACTGTCCTTCCCTGAGCATCTTTCCCATCCCAAACAATTGTATGAATCTGCGACTCACCCCTGCTCTCGGACACCAGATCCCGCACCAACTGCATTTCGGGATCGAATATCTTGACCACCGCCTTAGCCGGCCGGGATAGAGCATAAGAAATGACCACGGTCTCCCCACGACCGGGATCAAAGTGGCCACGGTTTACAGCCACTTGAGAAATGCTCAAGGGGGTTTGCTCCTTCTGGGCTGAGAGCGCTTCCACGGCACCGGCGGGGGCGGTGAACCCAATAAGCGCTATCCACAAGATCACATAAAATGAGAGGATCAAGGCTCCTGTCCTAATCTGCCACAAGCGACCAGTTCGGTTCCAGGCTCTCGCCTCTTGGATCTGAAAGGCCGGTCAGTTGCTTCGGGTTGGCGCCGGAACCTTCCATAATCCAGAGCTCCATTTTGCCACTCCTGGTGGAAGCAAAACAGATTTGCGATCCATCAGGCGACCAGGTCGGGTCCACGTCATAGGCTCGGTCGGAAGTCCGCTGCGTTATATTCTTTCCATCTATGTCGACTACCCAAATTTCCATATTCCCACTCTGGTCCGAAGCGAACGCTATTCTGCTCCCATCGGGCGACCACTGTGGCTTGACATTAGAAAATCCGTTGGACAAAAGACGACGTGGGTTCGACCCATCGGCGATCACCAGCCACAGATCTTCGATTACTTTTGTCGGACTCGCTCGATACCCGCTTGTGTAGACAAGGGAAGCACCATCCGGTGACCAGTGAGGGTAGTTCTGAATGTCCTGCTGTTCAAGGAGTTTTCTGGTCTTCCCCGTCTTCAGATCGGCTACCCAGATGTCGCTGTCTTCTCTTCCCGACTGAAAGGTGTGACACGTAAAGGCCATCTTACTGCCGTCGGGGGACCAGGTAGGATGCGTACAGTTCTCGGGAAGGTCAGGAAGGACTTGCTGTTTACCGTTCCTCTCCACGATCAGGATACGGCCGCTGCTATCGGCACAGGCAATTTTCCGGCCGTTCGGGTCCCAGGCGGGGTAGTGCAAATCCTGATCGCCATGAGTCACCTGCCAAGCCTTTCCGCCCTCAGGATTCATGCTCCAAATCTGCCAGTTGCCACCTTTGGAGGAAGCATAGGCGATTGATCCCGTATATTCGTTTTCCTTTTCCGGCTGCACCTGCTGATCGGGAAAGCCGGGCACAGAGAGGGATAGGGAAAAAACCAGGAAGAAGATGAAGAGCAGGGGTTTCCTTGGAAGTTCCATGCGATGCTCAAAGTCTCCTCAGTCGGGGGTCTATTTTACCGTAAGGACGATTGACTCGGACTCGACTTCCTGTTTGTCGTTTGAGACCGCCTGGAACCGAATTCTCCTTTCCCCCGAAACCTCGGAAACCCGGATGACAATTGAATACCGGCCATCCTGAGCCGCCTTGTCGCCGTGGGTGCCGTCATCGTAGAGACGCGGGTAGCCGGCGGTCCGGTCTTTTTCGGAAACGGGTGCCGCCACCCGTTCGATGGCTCCCGAGCCGGCCGGGTGGATGATCCTGCAGGAAAGGCACACCTTTCCCCCCGGTTTCACGGTTGCCGGTGCGCCGGGTCAACGACTCCGGACCACGAAAGGGATCGGCATCGACTCGATCTCAACCTTATCCACGGCTAAGGCTTCGAATATCAGCCGGCCCTCTCCGGGAACCTCGGGAGCTTTGATTTGGAGGGAAAAGAGACCGTCTCTAGCGGTTCGATCCCCGTGGGTCCCGTCATCGAAGAGCATAGGGTAGGAGGAATTATGCTCCGTGTGAAGCATCGTCGCCGCCACTCGCTCAATGAACATGGGACCCTTGGCGTGGATGACCCGGCACGAAATCAACATCATTTCACCCGGGGCCGCTGCCGCCGGTTCAACGGTCATCTCGGTTATGGAGAGCGATGCCTCCAGGGCAGAGCATCTGCCCACGAGGACCAGACCAAAGAACAGCATACTCGTGACTAACGTCGCACCTTTCATAAGCCGTCTTCCATGTCTCACGGGGAGAACCGCATAATCCGGGTTGGGAACACCTCGCCCGGGTTCATCCTTCTGTAGGCCCTTTGCCCGGCGAAAACGCGAAGGTCGCAGGCGTCCCCGCGAGTCACTGCTTCAGGTAAAGCGCCGCTATTTCAGGTGTTCCATCGGCTGCCGGATCCACCAGGGCAGCAACCTTCTTCTTGCCGGTGAGAGCGGCCATCGCCACGGCAAGCACGCGGTTTTCCTGCCCCTTCGGAGCCTTAAACCATTTACTGGTAAACGCAGGGGCGGCAGCGGAGTCGGTCAACAAGACTCTCACTTCCGTGCCCGAGGGACCGGTCTGGGTGACGTTGCAGTTGTACCAGGCGTTCTCTGCGTTCGCCGTAACGGAAAGCAAACCAACAAAAGCCATGCACGCCGCCAGATAAAAGATGCTTCTTCCCTTCATTCTGTATCTCCTCTGTCTGATGCTCCAACTATGCGATGTTAGGTTAAAACCCACTCCCAATCTTACAAAAGATTCAAACACTCAGCACAAGTTGCCCCGTGCAGTTCATCCAAAAGCCGCTGAACGTTGGCAGGACATATCCTCTGGGTGGGACTCAGAGGCCCGTGGGGAATATGCTCCCGCGATGTCCGAAACCGATCCGGTTCATGTTGCTGATCACATTCTTCACCCATTGCTTGGGGAGGACATTGCCGAACCTGGCGAGCAACTGTCTCACCAGCACCGCATCTCCGTTCACAACGGCGGCACTGATCTGGCTCTGCGCGGCTTTGATGGCAGCCTCCTTGGCCGCCTGGGCGGCAAGGATCTCCCCGCCGGCATAGATCGTCGTCGGAAGGGAAGCCCCGAACAGGCCATAACCGAAACCCTTGACCGTAGACCACCCGAACTGACCCCACGTTCTGGCGCACGGCCTCGGTTCCTGCCCCTCGGCAACCACATAGGTCACCGCCCCGGCGGTCCCTCCACCAAGCAGGGCCGCCCCCCCGATTACCAGAGGGGTTGCAGTACCGCCCGAAAGGATAATTATCGTGCCGGCCACAAGCCCTGAGCCAACGGCGAGGGGTCCCTTCCAATATTCCCAGTCAAACAAACCCAAAGGGTCCACGTAATTTATGGGGTTATTCCCGACGTAGGCATAGAGGTTCGCCCCCCCCACAAACTGTCCCACCGGGTCCATCTGCACAAAGCGGCCCAGCGACGGATGATAGAACCTGGCCCGGTAGTTGTACAACCCGGTTTCCTGGTCATAAATCCTCCCTGTGAAGGCAACGTTGTTGCCGATGGGGCTCTTCTCTTTGACCTTACCCGAGGCATTGGTAATAGTCGGGCGACCGAAAGCGTCGTAAGCGTAAGCCTCTACCGGACCCGCAGTGGCGTTGGTGATCGTGCGCACACTGCCAAGTCCGTCCAGATGATAGTAATACCTGACAGCAGGATTGGTCTTCATCATGCACAGGGGTTCATCGATGCCCACACCGTAAACGAAACGAACAACCCCTTGGGAAGGACTCTTTTCGGTAATGAGCACGTCACCATCGTAAGTATATTTAGTGGTTGCCCCGTCAATCGACTTGGAAACCCTTTTCCCGAAGGCGTCATAAGCAAAGGAGATCGTCTTTTCGGGGGTTACGACCTGAACCAGGTGGTTATCGAAGTCGTACTGATAAGTGTTCACACCATCGGAGGTCAAATTGCCATTGCCGTCATAGGCATGAGAGATCCCCGCCACCCCGAGATACTGATTCATATTGTTGGTGGTATAGCTGGTGGTGTTCCCATCCACAACCGACAGGCGGTTTCCTGCCGCATCGAATTGGTAGGAGGTGGTTTCATTGTCGGCATAGATCACCCCGGTGAGCTGGTACTTCTTGTCATACGTGTACTGGTCAGTACCCGCGGTAGTGACCATGGAGGTTCTATTGATCCCTTGGTCGTAAGCATAGGCAAAGCGGGAAATGGTCTTGCTGGAAGCGGTTTTTCTATTCTGAAGGCTGGTCAGGCGGTTCGCAGCATCGTACTGATAGACCGCTTCAGCGCCGTTTTCCAGAGTGAGCTTGCTCCGCCGAGAGGCCTTGTCATAACTCAGTCCGGCCAGGAAAACACCGGAAGAATTTTTGATCTTGCTGAGGCGGTTCAGAGCGTCATAGGTATAGGTCAGATAGGTGCCATCCGGGTAGACCAGTTTAGCGCGATTCCCCGTTTTGTCATAGTCGTAGGTGATGGTTTGCCCATCCTGGACCGCTTTGGTGACTCGGTTCCCCTTATCGTAGGTATATTTAACCTGACTGTAGGCGTTCTTGGCGGAGAGCAGCCGGCTCAAGGCATCATAACTAAAGTTGGCTTCCGTGGCATCCGGGTAGCCCTTGGTGAGCAGCCGATTGAGCGGATCGTAGGCATAGGAGATGCTGTTTCCCTTCTGATCGATCCGGCCGGTCAGATTTCCTGCCTTATCGTAGCTGAAGGCCTCTGTTGNACCATCGGCATAGGTTATTTGCGTCAGGCGATTCAAGCCGTTGTAGGCGTAAGTGGTGGCGTTTCCCTTGCCGTCCTCCAGCCGGTTGAGGTTGCCGGTCGCGTCGTAGGCATATTTCACCGTCGTGCCATCAGGAAAGGTCTTGGTCACCATGCGATTGACCAGGTCATAGCTGAAATTCATCACGTTGGCGTTGGCATCGGTCTCGGAGGTGACGTTCCCCCTGACGTCGTAAGCACGAAGGGTCTCGTTGCCCAGTGGGTCGGTGATTTTCGTCAGCCGATCATAAGCGTCATAAGTGAAACTGCTCGTGTTTCCGTTGCCGTCGGTTATCGAGACCAGATTATAGTTGCTGTCATAGGCATAAGTGGTGACATTCCCCAGGGCATTGGTAATGGTGGTCAGGTTGCCAAGGGTGTCATAGGAAAATGTCGTGACGTTCCCGTTGGCATCGGTAAACTTCTTCAGATTACCCACCACATCATAACTGCTGAGGATCTTGGAACCGAGAGCATCAGTGCGGGAAGCGGGATAACCATAAGTATCATAGGTAAAGGTCTCGTTGTCACCGAGAGCATTGGTCACCTTAATCAGCTGACCATATGCATTGNTGGTCAGGCGCGCAGCCTTGCCCATGGCATCGATGGTTTTCTTCAAGTTTCCGTGGTCATCATACTGCAAGGCTGTCACGCTGCCCAGGGCATCGGTAATGCTGGTCACTTTATTGAGCGTTCCATGATACGTGTATGTGGTCTTGTTTCCCAAAGGATCCGTGACACCGGTTCGGTTTCCCCTTTCGTCGTATTCATAGGTGGTTTTAAACCATCTGGCATCGGTAAAACTGGTTAAATAGATTTTATCATTATAGACATAAGTATTGGTGTTATAGAGAGGATCCCGTTCCGTTAGCACTTGTCCACTGCTGTTGTAAGTATACTGCCACGCCGACCAGCTTCCTGGAAGGTACTTGTAGGTTATTCTATTTGTAGAATCATAGTTGTACGTCCAGGCGCCACCGAATTCAGTATATCCAACAGCCCTGTCCTGGTCATCATAAGTGATTGTGGTTACCGTGTTTCCTTTTGAATCGATCATACTGACGAGGTTGTGCTTATCATCATAGTTATAGGTGGTGAGGTTCCCGAGCGGGTCGGTATAACTCTTGAGATTGCCCGCGCTGTCATAGGCGTAAGCGTACGTGCGATCTGCCGGGTCGGTAATAACGGCGATTTTATTGTTTGTCCCGTAGGTGATTTTCAAGCTCCTCCCCGAAGCATCGGTCACCTGTTTGAGCTTTCCTGCGGCATCATAGCTGAATGCCAGTTGATTGTTGTTGGGATCTTGAATGGCAGTCAGATAGCCCGAAGTACTAAACTCGTAGCGCGGTACGCCGCAGCTGCCGCATCCGCTCTGACTCCACGTGTAGCTGCTGTCGGCGTTCTTTTTCAGCTGATCCAGACGACCGGGGGGAGCCTGGTAGGAACCGTCGGGGCTTCGGGTAAATTCCACGCGAACCCCGTCTCCATCCCTGATGGTCACGACTTCCTGTATCCCATTGGAAACCACCGCGAGTTTAATTTCCAGGTTGAATTTCCAGCCATAGCCAAATGGCCCGTCGTAGCTGTCCTGGGAATTGTAGGTGCGCGTCACCTGAAGGGGCAGGCCTCGGCCGGAGAGAAACAGGTCCTGGTGGGAGTGAGCGTAATCCCCCGTCCTGATACTCACCGGGGACGCACGTTTCACGCAAACCTCCCAAGGCGGCATGCCCTGACCGGCGGCAATCATGGAGGGGCCATCGTGCCCATCGTCCTTT
>JGI20214J51650_10001403_pt1 | contig 15233 bp, 13 predicted proteins | sample WetSurMetagenome_FD_51650 | JGI IMG/M metagenome (IMG submission 51650) | reverse complement strand
CGGCCACCGCAGCGCGCTGCGCGAGCTGCACCCGCGCTCGCTCGCGGTGCTCGACCAGCGGCTGCTGCCGCGCACCGGCGCGCCGTCGATCCGCGCCGCCTAAGCGTGGAATGCCCATGCGCAATCGATCGTTGAGAGGGCAGCTGCGTCGGCGCGCGGGCCGATGCGGCCATTCGCAACGGATCGCCGGGGCGTTCGCGAGTCCGGCACATCACGCCAGGGGGCCCACCAGGGGCTCATGCCTCGGCGGTCGCTGCTGCACGGCGACCGCGCTGCGTTGCGTTGCGCGCCGCCCCCGACATCGTCCCTGGCGGATTCCTCCCTGGCGCCAATTCGACCACCCTGGGGTGTTCTTTGCGCGAACACCCAGCGCTTGGGCAAAGCCTCGCCCGGACGGGCCGTCGCTCGCACCGTTGCTTGCGCGCCAGAGCGGACCGCGAGCCGCCCCCTCGTTCCTGGTCGATCGATCGCAAGTCGGTATCGGAAGCCCACGCGCGCCGCGCCGCGCGGCTTCTCACGCTCGGACGCGTCAGGCGCCGGCGAAGAAGCGCTCGACGAGGGCGAACTGCTCCGGCGTGTTCAGCGCCGGCGCGTGGCCGCAGCCCGGGATCGTGACGACGACTGCGCGCGGGCCGCGCTGGCGCATCGCGTCGGCGGTCTCGGGCAGCAACAGGTCGGAGTCCTCGCCGCGCAGGCACAGCACCGGCAGCGCGAGCGAGTCCCAGGCCTCCCATTGCAGGTAGTCGTCGGGGTGGTGCTCGAACTGCTGCACCATCGCCGGATCGTAGTGCGGCGTCACGCGGCCGTCGGGCAGGCGCCGCGCCGAGGTCTCGGCGAGCAGCCGCCACTGCGAGTCGCTGAGCCAGCCGTAGGGCTTGTAGACGCTGCGGAAGTAGGCCTCGAGCTCGCCCATGCGCTCGAAGGCCGGCGGGCTTCCGGCGTAGGCGCGGATGCGCTGGATCGCGGCGTCGGCGAGCTGCGGGCCGACGTCGTTGAGCACGAGGCGGCGCACGCGCCCGCGCAGTCGACCGGCCGCGGCACGTAACCCGATCGCACCGCCCATCGACGTGCCGAGCCACAGCACGCGCGCGATGCCGAGCTGGTCGAGCAGCGCGACCGCTATGCGCTCGTAGAACTCGAGGCTGTATTCGCGCGCCGGATCCGGGCTCCACTGGCTCAGGCCGCGCCCTATCGTGTCCGGGCAGATCACGCGCCAGCGCGTCGCCAGCTGCGCGGCGATCGCGTCCATGTCACGTCCGGTGCGCGCCAGGCCGTGCCAGGCGAGCACGACCTCGTCGTGGCCGGCGCCCCATTCGGTGTAGTGGATCTCGCGCCCTTCGCAGACGCGGTACTGCGAGATCGGATTCATCGCGCCCCCCAGCGCAGCGCGCGCAGCCGGCCGACGACGCCGGTCGGGAAGTGGTAGACCGACAGCACGAAAAGAAGCCCGAGCCAGAGCAGCCAGCGCTCGGGCGTGAACAGCGCGGCCAGCGGCGCGACCCCGGCGATGCCGGCGAGCGCCTTTGCCGTGGCGCCGAGCAGCGTCTGCAGGTAGTTCTGCGCCAGCATGAACAGCACGGCGCCGACGACCGCACCGTACAACGTGCCCATGCCGCCGATCACGACGATGAGCAGCACGTCGAGCATGATCTCGAAGCTCAGCGTCGTGTCCGGGCCGGTGTAGCGCAGCCAGAGTGCGAGCAGGCCGCCGGCGACGGTGGCGAAGAGTGCGGCGAGCACGTTCGACAGCGTGCGGTAGACGACGGTGCGCAGCCCGATCGCCTCGGCGCGGAAGTCGTTCTCGCGTATCGCCTGCAGCACGCGGCCGAAAGGCGAGTTGACGATGCGCAGCAGCAGCAGGAACAAAAGCGCGACGACGACGAATAGCAGCCAGTAGCTCAATCGCTTGCCGTCGAGCCAGCCCCATTCGAACGCCGGCGACAGCAGCGCCGGGGCGCCGAAGCTGAGGCCGTCCTCGCCGCCGGTGAAACCCGAGAGCTGCGAGGCCAGCGTCTGGAACGCGGCCGCGACGGCAAGCGTGATCATCGCGTAGAAGATCGCCTTGACGCGCAGGCTGAACAGCCCGATCACGAGCGACAGCGCGAGCGAGACGGCGAGTGCGCCGGTCAGCCCGAGCGCGAGCGCGCCCCAACCCGCGCCGAACCGGGTGCTCGCGATCGCGACGCCGTAGGCGCCGATGCCGAAGAACATCGTGTGCGCGAAGCTGACGATGCCGGTGTAGCCGAGAAGCAGGTCATAGCTCGCGACGAGGAGGATGAAGACCAGCGTCTTGGCCGCGACGTCGAGCGCCTTCACGCCCGGGAAGAGGAAGGGCGCCGCGGCAAGCCCGGCGACGACGACGACGAGCAGCGCCGCGAGCCAGCGGCTGCGCGGCAGGTCGTGCGAGAGCAGGCGCGCGATCATCGCTTGGCCACCGGGTACAGGCCTTGCGGCCGCCAGAGCAGGATCGCGACCATCAGCCCGATGTTCGAGAACAGCGCGACCTTGGGCGCGAGGAAGCCGGTGTAGTTGGCCATCAGGCCGACGAGCAGCGCGCCGACGAAGCAGCCCAGCGTGCTGCCCAGGCCGCCGATGATGATGACGATGAAGATCAGCACGTTGACCTGCGAGCCGATCTGCGGCACGACCGTCTGCTGGTACAGCCCCCAGAGCACGCCGCCCAGCCCGGCGAGTGCCGAGCCGGCGACGAAGACGCCGACGAACAGGCGCCGGATCCGGTAACCCAGGCTCTCGACCATCTCGCGGTCCTGCACGCCGGCGCGCACGAGCAGCCCGACCTTGGTCCGGTTCAGCCCCCACAGCAGCGCGGCGAACACCGCCAGCCCGACCACGACCGCGAGCACGCGGTACTTCTCGACCGCCGCTGCGCCATCGCCGACCGTGAACACGAACGCGCCGTGCAGCGCCTGGGGCAGCGGCAGCGGCAGCTGCTCGGGGCCCCAAACGACCTTGATCAGCTCCTCGCCGACGATCATGCCGCCCATCGTGATCAGGATCTGCTTCAGGTGCTGGCCGTAGACCGGACGCACGATGAGGCGCTCGAAGACGAGCCCGACCGCGCTCGCGACCGCCATCGCAGCGAGCATCGCGAGGCCGATCGCGGCCAGGTTCAGGCCCAGCGCCGGCGCACCGCTCCAGCCGCGCACGAGCGCGCTGCCGCCGAGCACGCTGGTCGCGACGTAGGCGCCAGTGGCGATGAACACGCCGTGGCCGAAATTCAGCACGTCCATGAGCCCGAACACCAGCGTCAGCCCGGACGCGATGATGAAGATGATGAGCCCCATCGCGAGGCCGGCAACGGTGAGCGTGACCCAGCTCGAGCTCGAGCCGATCAGCGGCCAGGCGAGCAGCATGAGTGCGAGCAACAGCGCGAGCGGCCGACCGTCGAAACGCGCTTTCGGGATCGCGGCCGGCGCCGCGGCAATGGCCGTCGTGTTCATTGATGCGCTCCCAGCGACAGCCCGAGCAGGCGCTGCTGCAAGGTCTCGTCGTCGGCCAGTTCGGCCATGCCACCGGCGTGCACGACGCGACCGTTGTCCATCACCGCGACGCGGTCGCCGAGCGCGCGTGCCATCGCGAAGTTCTGCTCGACGAGCAGGATCGTCGTGCGCTGCGCCTTGAGCTCGCGCAGGCAGGCGATCAGGTTGTTGACGATCGACGGTGCCAGACCCTTGCTCGGCTCATCGACGAGCAGCAGCGCGCGCGGCTCGACGACCGCACGCGCCACCGCGAGCATCTGCTTCTGGCCGCCCGAGAGCTTGCCGGCCGGGAACAGCCAGAAGGTCTTGAGCGCCGGGAACAGGCCGAAGATCCAGTCGAGCCGGCGCGCGTCGAGCTCGCCCGCGTGGCGCGCGCCGCGCGCGGCGAGGACCATGTTCTCCTTCACCGTCAGGTCGGTGAAGATGCCCATGTTCTCGGGCACGTAGGCGATACCCAGGCGCGCGATCTCGGGCGTGAGCCGGCCCTGGAGCGGCGCGCCGCGGAAGGCGAGGCTGCCCTGNGACGCGGCCCACAGGCCCATGATCGTGCGCAGTGTCGTGGTCTTGCCCGCGCCGTTGCGGCCGAGGAGCATCGTGACCTCGCCCTCGCGCACGTCGAGGTCAACGCCGTGCAGGATGTGGTACGCGCCGATGTGCGTGTGCACGCCGCGCAGGCTCAGAAGCTCGTCAGACATGCCGGGAGCTCCTCGTCTCGGAAGGCGAGGGCCCGGAGGCGGAGCCCTCCGCGACCGCTGGCGAGTCGGCCTCGGCGGCGGGGCCGCCGAGGTAGGCTTGCTGCACGACGGGCGAGGCGATGACTTCGGCCGGCGGCCCGTCGGCGACCTTGGCACCGTTGTGCAGCACGACGATTCGGTCGGCGAGTTCGCGCACGACGTCCATCTTGTGCTCGACCAGCAGGATGCAGCGGTCGCGGCGCGACTTGAGCGCGCGGATCAGGTCCAGCACCACCGGCACCTCGTCGACGCTCATTCCGGCGGTCGGCTCGTCGAAGAGGTAGACCTTGGGGTCGAGCGCCATCAGCAGCGCGACCTCGAGCTTGCGCTGGTCGCCGTGCGGCAGGCTCGCCGCTGGCGCGTCGCGCTGCTCGTGCAGGTGCACCGCGTCTAGCAGCGAGCGCGCCTCGTCGATCCAGTCGTGTCGGTCCAGCCAGAGCTGCCACAGGCCGAGCCCGGCGCGGCCGCGGCCCTGCTCGCGCGCCTGCACCGCGAGGCGCACGTTCTCCTGCACCGAGAGGTTGGGGAACAGCTGCGTGAGCTGAAACGCGCGCCCGAGACCGCGCCGCGTGCGCAGCGGCGCCGGCAGCCCGCCCAGGTCCTCGCCATCGAGGAGCACCCGGCCCTCGCTCGCCCGCAGCTGCCCCGAGACGAGGTTGAAGTAAGTCGTCTTGCCGGCACCATTGGGGCCGACGATGGCGGTCAGCGTGCCGGCATCGAAGCGGCACGAGACATGATCCACCGCCACGTGGCCGCCGAACCTTATCGTGAGATCCCGCGTCTCGAGCATCGTGAAGCCGACCACAGGTCGGGCAGGTTCAGCCTGAAGGGAGCCCCATCCCGCAAGGGGCTCGGGGGAGCGGTGAGTGCGCGGGCTGCCGCAACGGGCACCGAGCCCGCGCAGCGCGCTCAGCGCCCGTTGCGGATAGGCACGTTCATCTCGTCGGCCTTGATCACGCGCACGAGCTCGGGCACGCCCCAGGCGAAGGCCGGGTCGACCTTGATCTTGAACGCGAACATGTCCTGCATTGCCTGGTGGTCCTGCTTGCGGAAGGTCATCTTGCCCTTCGGAGTCTCGAAGCTCATGCCTTCCATCGCCGGGATCAGCTTGGCCGCACTCGCGTCGCCGTGGGTCTTCTTCAACGCGTCGACGATCGCGATCGCCGCGCTCATGCCCCCGGCGGTGAAGAAGTCGGGCGGGCTCTTAAACTGCTTGTAGTGGTTGGCCACGAGCCAGTCGTTGACGGGATTCTTCGGTATGCCGTAGTAGTAGTACGTGGCGCCTTCCATGCCGGGGAACTGCTTGTAGGCCACCATTGCCGGCAGGATGTTGCCTCCGGTCGCGATCTCGATGCCGTAGCGCTTGAGGTCGAGGTCGGCGATCTTGAACGGGTTCGCCGCTCCGGCCCAGTTGATGAAGATGATCTTGCGCCCAGGCTTGTCCTTAAGCGCGTCGATGAGGCGCTGCGCGCCGGCAGTGAAGTCGGTGGTCGCGATCGGCAGGTATTCCTCGTGCACGATCTTCGCGTGCTTGAGCGCGCCCTTGAACGCGGTCACGAAGTCGCGTCCGAAGGCGTAGTCCTGAGCCAGCGTCGCGATGCTGGTCCCCGGCTGGTCGAGCGCGGCGGCGTTGCTGATCGCGTCCTGGCTCGAGTTGCGCGCGGTGCGGAAGATGTACTTGTTCCACTTGTCGCCGGTGATCGAGTCGGCGACCGCCGGCTCGACAAGCAGGATTTTCTTGTACTCCTCGGCCACCGGCAGCATCGCCAGCGCGACGTTGCTCGCGGTCGGGCCGACCGCGAGGTCGGCATGGTCGTCGCTGTAGGCCGCGGCGAGCAGGCTGCGGCCGACATCGGGCTTGCCCTGGTCGTCGCGCTCGATGACGACGATCTTCTTGCCCGCGACCTTCATCGTGCCGCCGGTCGCATAGTCCAGCCCCATCATGAAGCCGGTCGTGGTCTGCTTGCCGTAGGCCTCGAGCGGCCCGGTGAGGCTGTGAATGTGGGCAATGCGGATCTCGTCGCCGGCCGCCAGAGCGGCGAGCGGCAGCGAGCACAAGGCCAGGACGGCGAGCGAAATCTGACGGCGGCGCATGCGGATGTCTCCTTGGTGGATGTGTCTCGCCAAAGAGCAAACGCCGTGCCGGATTGCACCGAATCAGTGCAAACCCGGACAATCACGCCTCCAGGTGGCGGCTCGAAACGCCTTGAAGCGCTCAGACGCTCAATACAAGGGCCTTGCAGCGCATTAACTGTCTTACATCGAGACAATTCTGGTAGACAGTTGTCTTCACAACAGACATCTCGTCAACGCCCGAGCTTGCCCAGTTCAGGGTAGCGCGCCAGCCGGTCGTAGAGCGCGGCGCGCGAGATCTTGAGCAGCTTGGCCGCAGCCACACGATTGCCTGCGGTGGCACGCAGCGCCTCGGCCATCGCGGCGCGCTCGAGCTCGGCGACCTGGTCCGGCAGCGGGCGCGGCTGCCGCGACGGCGGCGCGCGCGGGGCGTCGGCCGACGCAGCCGGCGCGTCCGTCGCGAGCGCCCGCGCGGCGCCGCCGAGTGCGAGCGCTGCGGAAAAATGGGCCGGCGTCAGATGCGCGTCGTCAGTCATCAGCGTCGCCTGCTCGAGCACGTTGCGCAGCTCGCGGATGTTGCCCGGCCAGGGCTGGCCCGCAAGGAGCTCGAGCGCGTCGGCGGAGACGCCCTTGTGGGCCAGCCCACTGCGACGCGCGATGTCCTCGGCAAGTGCCTCGACCAACGCCTCCAGGTCGGCGAGGCGCTCGCGCAGCGGCGGCAGCCGGATCGGCAGCACGTTGAGCCGGTAGTACAGGTCGGCACGGAACTGGCCGGCGGCCACCATGGCGCCGAGGTCGCGGCTGGTCGCGGCGACGATGCGCACGTCGACGCGCTCGAGGCGGTTGCTGCCCAGCGGCTCGATCTCCTGCTCCTGCAGCGCGCGCAGCAGCTTGGCCTGAAGCGCCAGCGGCATGTCGCCGATCTCGTCCAGGAACAGCGTACCGCCGTCGGCGAGCTTGAACTTGCCGTCGCGACCCTTGCGGTCGGCGCCGGTGAACGCGCCCGGCGCGACGCCGAAGAACTCGGCCTCGAGCAAGGTGTCGGGCACGGCGGCGATGTTGACGCCGACGAAGGCGCGCGCGGCGCGCCGGCTCGCGGCGTGGATCGCATGCGCGAGCAGCTCCTTGCCGGTGCCGGTCTCGCCGAGCAGCAGCACCGTGCTGTCGGTCAGCGCGACGCGACGCGCCTGGCGCTTGACCTCGAGCGCCGCGGCGCTGGCGCCTATGAAGCTGGCGATCGTGTGCTTGGGCCGGCGCTCCGCAGCGAGCTGGCGGCGCGCGTCGTCGAGCTCGCGCTGCAGCCGGCTGAACTTCTGCATCAGCGGCTGCATCGTCGTCTCGGGGTGATCGAGCAGCACCATGCCAAACGCGCCGATGACCTCGCCGCGCTCGTTGCGCAGCGGCAGCCGGCTGACGAGAAAGGTGCCGGCGTGGTTGGTCAGCAGGTCGACGAGGATCGGCATCCCGGTGTCCACGACATGCGCCATCAGCGTGTTCGGCACCACGTCCTCGACGCGGCGGCCGACGAAATCCTGCTCGGCGTGGCCCAGCGCGGGCAAGAACTGCTTGTAGCCCTCGCTGATCCAGACGATGCGGTGCTCGCGGTCGACGACCATCGTCCCCATCGCACTCGTCGCGAAACTGTCGAACATGCTGCGCGCCGCGAGCTTGAGCACGGTATCGGCGTCGAGCGGAGTCGGCGGTGCGGGCATCGAGGGTGGCTGCGTCACTGGGCGGCAATGTACTGCGCCGGCCGGCCGGCGACCGGCAGCACACGGACGCACCGGTTCGGCCCTCCTTGTGACGCTGTAATTACAGAGTTATGATGCCCTCATGGTCGACCCGATTCCCCTGCGCGGCACTTCGCTTCACGACGGCGTGGCCGCGCGGCTGCGCACGATGCTGTTCGACAACCAGCTCCAGCCGGGCCAGTGGGTGGACGAGAAGACGCTCGCCGCGGCGTGGCAGATCAGCCGCACGCCGCTGCGCGAGGCGCTCAAGGTGCTCGCCGCCGAGGGACTGGTCGAACTCGTGCCGCAGCGCGGCTGCCGCGTCGTCGAGCTGAGCGAGGACGACGCCGACGCGCTGTTCCCGGTGATGGCGCTGCTCGAGGGCCGCTGCGCCCACGAGGCCGCGTTGCGCGCGACCGACGACGACTTGCGCGTGCTGCGCCGGCTGCACGAGGACCTCGAGCGCCACGCCGCGGCACAGGACATCGACGGCTACTACCGCGTCAACCACCTGTTCCATACGCGCGTGCAGCAGCTCGCGCACAACCGCTGGCTCGACCGCTGCACCGGCGACCTGCGCAAGTTCGTGCGCCTGATGCGCGGGGTCCAGCTCGCGCTGCCGGGGCGCATAGCCGCGTCACTGAAGGAACACCGCGCGCTCATCGACGCGCTCGAGAAGCGCGACCCCGAGCGCGCCGAGCGCGCGATGAACGCCCACCTGATGGCCCAGCTCGTGGCGCTGAAGAAACTGCGCCGAACCCTGAAGAGGACTGCAGATGCTCGATGAATTGCGGCAGGCGGCCGCCCGCCAGAAGACCGAGCGTGCGCTGCGCGCGCTGCTGCTCGGCTGCAAGCGCCTGCTCTCCGAGCGCGGCGAGATGAACGGCCTGCCGATCGCGCGCGAGCTGATCGACCGCCTCGACGGCCTCGCCGACGAGCAGCTCGACGGCTTCTTCGACTATCTCGCGCGCGATCTCAGCCCGGATCCGCAGCAGGTGCTGCGCCTGGCCCAGGCGTACGCCGCAACGCCGACCGCCGAGGTGCTGATCCCGCTCGTGCGTGCGGCCGAGCCGCCGCGCCAGGAACTGCTGCGCCGGCTCAACCGTACGCCCGGCGGCACTGCGGCGATCCTGCGCCTGCGCCGCGCGCTGCTCGGCCGGCTCAAGGCGCGGCCCGAGCTGCACGCGATCGAGGCCGACCTGCTGCACCTGCTGGGCTCCTGGTTCAACCCGGGCTTCCTGCAGATGAAGCGCGTCGACTGGAACTCGCCCGCACAGCTGCTCGAGAAGCTGATCCAGCACGAGGCGGTGCACGCGATCGACGGCTGGAACGACCTGCGCCGGCGTCTCCAGCCCGATCGGCGCTGCTTCGCCTTCTTCCATCCGCAGTTGCCCGACGAGCCGCTGATCTTCGTCGAGGTCGCACTACTGCCCGAGATGCCGGCGGCGATCGGACCGCTGATCGACAAGGCCGCGACGCCACTGCCGCCCGACCGCTTCCGCGTCGCCGCGTTCTACAGCATCAGCAACTGCGAGCCGGGGCTGCGCAGCGTTTCGCTCGGCAACTTCCTGATCAAGCAGGTCGCCGAGCAGCTCAAGCACGAGCTGCCGCGGCTCAAGACCTTCTGCACCTTGTCGCCGGTGCCCGGCTTCGCAGGCTGGCTGCGCCGCGAGCCCGAGATGGCGTCGCTGCCGGGGTTGCGCAAGGGCGCCGCGGGTCCGCTGCAGGCGGCGTTCGTGCTGCTGCAGCAGGCGACGGCGGGCGACTTCGGCGTGCTGCACGCGCGCGCCGCGCTCGAACAGCTGCCCGCCGATGCACAGGCGGCGCTGCTGACGCTGTGCGCGGCCTACCTGCTGCAGGTCTCGCCCACCGCCGAAGGCGACCCGGTGGCGCGCTTCCACCTCGACAACGGCGCCCGGCTCGAGCGCCTCAACGCGCAAGGCGACCTGTCGTCGAAGGGGCTGCGCCAGTCATTCGGGATCATGGTCAACTACCTCTACGATCTGGACAAGATCGAGGCCAGCCATGCCAAGTTCCGCGGCGGCGAGGTGGCGCGTTCGCGTGCCGTGGGCGCGCTCGTCTGACAATGCGCGCCACCCGTGCCCCGGGCACTGCCTGCAACACCCGTTCCGAAATGCCGAACCAGAACCTCTTCAGCGCGCTGCGCGCCGCCTTCCCCGCCGACCTCGACCAGGTCGCGATCGAGACCGCCGACACGCCGGCCGCGCTGCGCTACACCTGGCGCGACCTCGAGCGCGGCTCGGCGATGATCGCCAACCTGCTCGGTTCGCTCGATCTCGCACCGGCCTCGCGCATCGCGGTTCAGGTCGACAAGAGTGTCGAGGCGCTGATGCTGTATCTCGCGGTGCTGCGTGCCGGCCATGTCTACCTGCCGCTCAACACCGCCTACCAGGCGGGCGAGATCGAGTACTTCATCGCCAACGCCGAGCCTGCCGTGGTTGTGTGCTCGACGCGCAACTTCGGCTGGGTCAGCAAGCTCGCGTTCAAGGCCGGCACACGCAACGTCTTCACGCTCGACGACGAGCGCCGCGGCAGCCTGCTCGACCGCGCCGCCCAGCACGCCGACACCCACGCACCGGCCGAGCGGCGCGCCGACGACCTGGCCGCGATCCTCTACACCAGCGGCACCACCGGACGCAGCAAGGGGGCGATGCTGTCGCACGGCAACCTGCTGTCGAACGCGCGCGTGCTCAAGGAAGCCTGGGGCTGGCGCTCGCCCGCTCAGGGAGGCGACGTGCTGATCCATGCGCTGCCGATCTTCCACGTCCACGGCCTGTTCGTCGCCACCCACGGCGCACTGCTGAACGGCAGCCGGATGATCTGGTTCTCGAAGTTCGATCCGAAGGCGGTGATCGCGCGCCTGCCCGACGCGACCGTCTTCATGGGGGTGCCGACTCTGTATGTGCGCATGCTGGGGGACGCCTCGCTCACGCGCGAGGCCTGCCGCACGATGCGCCTGTTNGTCAGCGGCTCGGCACCGCTGCTGCCNGAGACCTTTGCCGGCTGGCGCGCGCGCACCGGCCTCACGCTGCTCGAGCGCTACGGCATGAGCGAGACGGTGATGCTGACCTCGAATCCGTATCAGCCCGAGAGCGCGCGCCGCGCCGGCACCGTCGGCCTGGCGCTGCCCGGCGTCGGAGTGCGCGTGCATGACGACAAGGGCCGGCCACTGCCGGCGGGCGAGGTCGGCGGCATCGAGGTCAAGGGGCCGAACGTGTTCCAGGGCTACTGGCGCATGCCGGAGAAGACCGCCGACGAGTTCACCACCGACCTCTGGTTCAAGACCGGCGACGTCGGCCGGATCGACACCGACGGCTACGTGACCATCGTCGGCCGAAGCAAGGATCTCGTCATCAGCGGCGGCTACAACGTNTACCCGGCCGAGGTCGAGAGCATCCTCAACGAGATGCCTGGCGTCGCCGAGTCGGCTGTCNTCGGAGTGCCGCATCCGGACTTCGGCGAAGCCGTAGTCGCNGTCGCGGTGGCGCGCCCCGGTGCGACGCTGGACGGCGCCGCACTCGTCGCCGCACTGAAGGGCCGGATTGCGAACTTCAAGGTGCCCAAGCAGGTCTTCGTCGTTGCCGAGCTGCCGCGCAACGCAATGGGCAAGGTGCAGAAGAACCTGCTGCGCGCCCAGCACAAGGGCTTGTTCGGGGGCTGAATGGCCGCGCCCGCCGCACCGTCCCGAACGCGAGCTGTCCGCGCTGCGGCGCGGACTTCCATTGCGGCGTGCACGACGAAGCCGGCTGCGCCTGCACACGCCTGACGCTGAGCGCCGAGCTCTGGCACGGCTGCGCTGCGATCAGACTGGTTGCCTGTGCCTGCGCTGCCTGCAAGCGCTCGCGGCGCAGGAGCGCGGGGTGGGCTGACCCCCGGCGCCGAGCGCGTCAGCCGCGGCCGACGAACGGCATCTGCGTCGCCATCACGGTCATGAAGAGCACGTTCGCATCCAGCGGCAGCCGCGCCATGTGGACCACCGCGTCGGCCGCATGGCGCACGTCCATGCGCGCCTCGGCCCGGACGCTGCCGTCGGCCTGAGGCATGCCCGTTGCCATGCCGGCGCTGAGCTCGGTCTCGGCGTTGCCGATGTCGATCTGGCCGACCGCGATGTCGTAGGCGCGGCCGTCGAGCGCGGCCGCCTTCGTCAGCCCTGTGATCGCGTGCTTGGTCGCCGTGTACGCGGCCGAGCGCGGACGCGGCGCATGTGCCGAGATCGAGCCGTTGTTGATGATCCGGCCGCCGCGCGGCGATTGCGACTTCATGATCCTGAACGCGTGCTGGGTGCAGAAGAACGCGCCGCTCAGATTGGTGTCGACGGCCGCGCGCCACTGCTCCAGCGCCAGNTCCTCGAGCGGCGCACCGGGGGTGAACACGCCGGCGTTGTTGAACAGCAGGTCAAGGCGGCCGAAGCGGGCCAGCGTCAGGTCGAACAGGTCGGCCACAGACTCCGGCCGCGTCACGTCGGCCGGCGCCGCGAGCGCGCGNGACGCGATGTCGTCGAACGGGTCGCCGGCCTGGGCGATCGACTCGCGCAGCGCGTCGAGGCGGCGACCGCTGAAGACGACGCGCCAGCCGTCGGCGAGCAGCGCGACCGCGGTCGCGCGGCCGATGCCGCTGCCCGCGCCGGTGACGAGCGCGACGCGGTTGTGGGCATGGATGCTCATGCGATTCCTCCGAGAGTGGCCCATTGCCACAGAGCAAAGACCGCGAGCAGCAGTGCCGAGGCCCGATTGACCAGGCGCTGCACGCCGGCGTCGAAACGCGTACGCAGCCGGCCGACGGCGGCGCTCAGCGCCAGCCACCACAACGCCGATCCGGTCAGCACGCCGGCGATCATCGGCCACGGCGATGCCGGCGCGCCGTGCGCGGCNAGGGCGCCGAACACGGCGATGAACGAGAAGATCGTCGCCGGATTGGACAGCGTCAGCACGAAGGTGCCGGCGAACGCCGACGCGAGCCCGGCGCGGCCCGGCACCATGGCCGCCTGCGTGGCCGGCGCCGAGCGCCAGGTACGCCAGGCGAGCCAGAGCAGGAAGCCGCCGCCGAACAGCGCCAGCGGCGCGCGCACGCGGGCGAGCGCACCGATCAGCGAGCTCACGCCGAAGGCGCCGACGGCGCCGTAGCAGGCATCGGCCGCGGCGGCGCCGAGCCCGGTCGCGAGGCCGACCNTCGCGCCGCGCTGCACGGTGCGCTGGATGACGAGCAGCCCGATCGGCCCGACCGGCGCCGCAATCGACAGGCCGATGACGAGCGATTGCGCGAAAAGGGTGGCGGTGTTCATGAAGGCCGCAAGCATAAGGGCCGGGCGACGCAGCTCGCGCTGCGCGGCCCGGCCCCGTTCAGGCCGATGCGGTCGGCCTCAGTCGGTCGCGTAGATGTCGCGGTCCTTGGTCTCGCGCAGGAAGATCATGCCGATCACGAAGGTCACCGCGGCGATCACGATCGGGTACCACAGCCCGTAATACATATTGCCGTTCTGCGCCACCATCGCGAAGGTCACCGACGGCAGCAGGCCGCCGAACCAGCCGTTGCCGATGTGGTAAGGAAGGCTCATCGAGGTGTAGCGGATGCGGGTCGGGAACAGCTCCACCAGCATCGCCGCGATCGGGCCGTAGACCATCGTGACGTAGATCACCAAGATCCAGAGGATGCCGACGATCGTCCACCACTGGCCGCTCAGCGCCGCGATCGGCTTGGCCTTGGCCGGGTAGCCATGTTCCTTAAGCGCCGCGCCGACGGCCTTGGTGAACTCGCCGATCGCCTTCGTCGACGCCTCGTCGAACTTGTGGCCGCCGGCGGCGAGCGTGGCCGAGGGCGCCACGATCTCCTTGTCGCCGATCGTCACCACCGCCGGACTGCCCGCCGTCAGCACCTCGTTCGAGTAGCTGGCCGAACTGGCGGTCAGGGCGCGCTTCGCGATGTCGCAACCGGAGCGGAAGTCGATCACGCGTGCGATCGGGCTGCCCTGGAACGCGCAGGTCGCCGGGTCGGCCTTGACGACGATCTTCGACGCCGCCTGGGCCGCCGCGAGCTCGGGGTTGGCCGCCGCGGTNAGCGCCTTGAAGAGCGGGAAGTAGGTCAGCACCGCGAGCAGCAGGCCGGCCATGATGATCGGCTTGCGGCCGATCTTGTCGGACAGTGTGCCGAAGATGACGAAGAACGGCGTGCCCAGCAGNAGCGAGACCGCGATCAGGATGTTCGCTGTCGACGCGTCGACCTTGAGCACGCCGGTGAGGAAGAACAGCGCGTAGAACTGGCCCGAGTACCAGACCACGCCCTGGCCGGCGACGAGGCCGAACAGCGCGAGCAGCACGAACTTCAGGTTGCCCCAGCGGCCGAAGGATTCGGACAGCGGCGCCTTCGAGGTCCGGCCTTCGTCCTTCATTTTCTTGAACGCCGGCGATTCGTTCATCGACAGCCGGATCCACACGCTGATGCCGAGCAGGAAGATCGACGCGACGAACGGGATACGCCACCCCCAGTCGGCGAAGCCGGCCTCGCCCATCGCGTTGCGCACGCCCAGGATCACGAGCAGGCTCAGGAACAGCCCGAGGGTCGCCGTGGTCTGGATCCACGACGTGTAGGCCCCGCGCCTGCCCGCCGGCGCGTGTTCGGCCACGTAGGTGGCCGCACCGCCGTACTCGCCGCCGAGGGCCAGGCCCTGCAGGATGCGCAGCGAGACCAGGATGATCGGCGCGGCGATGCCGATCGACGCGTAGCTTGGCAAGATGCCGACGACGAAGGTCGACAGGCCCATGATCAGGATCGTGATCAGGAAGGTGTATTTGCGGCCGATCATGTCGCCCATGCGGCCGAACACCAGCGCCCCGAACGGACGTACGAGGAAGCCCGCGGCAAAGGCCAGCAGCGAAGCGATGAACTGCGCCGTCGGATCGAGGGCCGAGAAGAACTGCTTGCCGATGAAGACCGCCAGCGAGCCGTAGAGATAGAAGTCGTACCACTCGAACACCGTGCCGAGCGATGAGGCGAAGATGACNTTCTTCTCCTCCCGCGTCATCGGTGCCTTCGCGGCTGCCACCGAGGTTGCCATGGGGAATGTCTCCTGTACTGGTNGCACCACCGACCCGGCAATGCCTGCGACGCACTGTGCGGCCGGGCTCTGACCGTTTTCTGACAGCTGACTGAACGGGGGCTGACAAACCCAGGTCGAACCC
>JGI20214J51650_10001402_pt1 | contig 15237 bp, 8 predicted proteins | sample WetSurMetagenome_FD_51650 | JGI IMG/M metagenome (IMG submission 51650) | reverse complement strand
CCATCGGTGTATATAATAAGTTTAGTTCTTGTCATAATAAATTTTAAATTTATAATTTTAAAATAATTTTAAATTTTCCAATTTTCAATTTTTAACCTTTCCTTTTGAAAACGCAGAGATAAGAACAGATTTACAATTTAAAATTTATTCATTAAAAATTATTTGAAAATTTAAAATTGAAAATTGTAAATTTAATCCACGTATATCGCTTCCGGCGACCAATGACCTTTTTTTATCAGTTCGCTGCCGTGCATCTTTAGATCAATCAATTTTAATTGCAAAGTGGTATTGCCGTTAAATTCATTCTCGTCCAAAGTATAAACCGCGTCGACCATGTCGCCGATTTTGAAATCGCCCCATTCTTCGGCGCGGCTAAAAGCAATGCCCCAAATCCCCTTTATATCATCAACCAGAGCCAGCTTGAATTTAATATGTCGGCCGTCAGCACCCATCTTCATTATATCTTTAATTATAACATTCTCGCTTAAAAATTTAGGTTCTGGATTATGCTGGCCGAACGGCTCCAGTTTTTTTATTTCCCGATAAAACGCTCGACTTACCTCCGCAAGCGAAATTTCGCAGTCGATCTTCAACTTAGGCTGCAATTCAATTTCTCCAAGTTCGCGGCGGGCGATCTTACGCATTCCTTCAGAAAACTCCGGTAAATTCGCGGCTGTCACATTAAAACCGACAGCCATCGGATGACCGCCGTGATTTCCCAATAAATCCCCCACCTCTTCAATCGCTTTAAATAAATTAAATTCTTCAATACTCCGACCAGACCCCTTATAACCGTTATCGGTTTTGGTTATAATAAGCGTTGGCTTATAATATTTTTCAGTGATTTTTCCGGCTATCAAGCCAACAATCCCTTCATTCCAAGCCTTGGATTTTTCCGGACAAATGCCGATAATTATTTTTTCGTCTATTTGTTTTTTAAGCTGTTCTTCAACTTCCAAAACCAATTCTTCCGTTTCTTTCTGTCGGCGCAAATTACGCTCATTTAGCATCTCTGCTTCTTTTTCCGCCTCGCTTTTTTCTTTAGTGGTCAATAAATTATAAGCATTACCAGCCGAACCCATCCGGCTGGAAGCGTTAAGCCTAGGCGCGATCTGAAAACCAATATTCCAAGCTTCCAAATTTTTACCCTCAATTTTTGCCGCTTTGAATAATTCTTTCAGGCCAATTCTTTTTGTGGCATTCAAAACTTCTAAACCTTTTTTTAACAACAATCTATTCTCGCCTAAAAGTGTCACGCAATCAGCTACTGTTCCGATTGCCACCAAATCCAAGGATTTTTCTAAAATCTTTTTTTTCTGCTCAGCGCCTAATTTGGCTTTTTCCACCAGAGCCTGAACAAATTTAAAAGCCACGCCAACGCCGGCTAAAAATTTAAAAGGATATTTTTCGCCCTTACTGTGAGGATTAATAATTAAGCAAGACGGCAAATCCTCTGCTAAATCCGGCGGCGTGTGATGATCGGTAACAATAACTTCCAAACCTAATTCCCGAGCATAACAAATTTCTTTATTGTTGCGAATTCCCACATCGACCGTAATAATAAGTTTCGCTCCTTTCTTAATTATTTTATCAATCGCTTCATTGTGAAGTCCGATCCCCTCGGCTAAGCGATCAGGAATATAAACAAAAACATCGCCATGTAAAATACTTAAAGTTTCATAAAGCAGAGCCGAAGCAGTCATACCATCGGCGTCATAATCACCATAAACGCAAACCTTATTCCCCTTCTTCACGTGCTCGATCACTAAATTTATCGCTTCCTCCATCTTATTAAAAAGAAACGGATCAAAATTATCTTCATATTTGCCGTGTAAAAAAAGTTCAATCGCTTCCGAATCACGCAAATCACGATTATAGAGCAATTGCAAAATCACCCGATCATATTCGGGTAATTTTTTAAAAAAATCTTCACGGGCGGCGGTTGCCACTTGCCAAACTTTGTTCATAACAATATAATGCTAATCCGCGAATTAATGCGAATGCCGCGAAAACCGCGAATAATTCCTATCTGAAAGATGCGGTGCCAACAGTCCAGGCGACCATACTGAAAATTACCATGAAGGAGACGAAGATCCAAACTATTTTGACGATTGTTTTCCGTTTGATCATATTAATAATATAATCCGAATCTACAAATATCAATCCAAATCTACGGATAACATCCGAATTATCCGAATGCGCTTATCATCCATTCGGATGTCATACGTAGATTCGCCTAAAATTCGTAGATTCGAATTATGTATAAACTAAATTTATTTCTTCAAAATTTTCACAAAAGTTTCCGGCGGTATCTCCACACTTCCCCTGCCCGCTTGCATCATCTTTTTCTTGCCCTTCTTCTGTTTTTCTAAAAGTTTGCGTTTGCGGGAAACATCGCCACCGTAAAGTTTAGCCGTAACGTCTTTGCGTAAAGCGGCCAAGCGTTCCGCGGCAATAATTTTTCCGTTGACCGCGGCCTGTAATTTGACCACGAACATCTGTCGCGGCAAAGTATCTTTCAAAATTTCCACCACAGCGCGTCCTTGCCGGAAAGCATCGTCTTCGTAAACGATCGTCGCCAAAGCTTCTACCGCTTCTTCCGCCACCAAAATATCCAAACGCACAACTTTTGCCGGACGATAATCCAAAAATTCATAATTGATCGAGGCAAAACCTGAGCTGGCGCTTTTTATTTTATCATAAAAATCAGTCAGGATCGAAGCCATCGGCAGATCATAATGCAAAATGACGCGCGCTTCGTCCAAATATTCGGTATTTTTATAAATCCCCTTTTTATCAACGGCCAATTCCATTACTTTACCGATATAATCTTTGGGTACGATGACGTCCAAAGCCACCCACGGTTCTTCAATTTTATTAATTTCAGTTGGTCCGGGAAGTTTTTGTGGCGTACGGATAACAACTTCTTCACCATTTCTTTTAAATACTTTGTAAGCGACAGACGGTACGGTGACGATCAAATTCAAATTGAATTCCCGCGAAAGCCGTTCTTGAAAAATTTCCAAATGTAGAAGACCCAAAAATCCGCAGCGGAAACCAAAACCCAAAGCCTCGGAATGTTCCGGTTCGTAAGAGAGTGAGGCGTCGTTCAATTTCAAGCGGTCAATGCTCTCGCGCAAAACCTGAAAGTCGTCGCCTTCGCGCGGAAAAACTCCGGCAAAGACCATCGGCTTCACTTGCTCATAACCTTTCAACGGTTCAATCTTATCAAAATCAGCTACAGTCGTGACCGTATCGCCGACCGCACATTCTGTCACGTCTTTATAGCTCGTCACAATATAGCCGATCTCGCCGGTGCTTAATTCACCGGTCGGCTGATATTCTGGGTTAAAAATACCGATATCTAAAACCTCACTAACATTTTTAGTGTTATACAATTTTATCTTGTCGCCTTTTTTAAAAGCGCCGTCCATTACCCGGATATGCGCGACCACTCCTTTGTATTCATCATAATTGGAATCAAAAATAAGCGCGCGAGTGGGATTCCCCTCTCGGGAGGGGTGGCCCGACGCGTCGTCGGGACGGGGAGGGTTTAAGCTGGCTTCACCGGGAGTTTTTTTAAAAAAATCCGAAGGTCTGATAAACTTATCCGGGGCTGGAACTTTGGCGATCACTTCGCGCAGAACCTTTTCCACGCCCTCGCCGGTTTTTCCCGAAGCCAACAAAATTTCTTTTTCCTTACAGCCAAGCAAATGAATTATTTCCTGTTTAACTTTTGGCACATCCGCCGCCGGCAAATCGATCTTATTGATTACTGGCACGACGGTAAGATTTTCATTCATGGCCAAGTACAAATTCGCCAAAGTCTGCGCTTGGATTCCTTGGGTCGCATCAATTAAAAGTATAGCCCCTTCAACAGCGGCCAAAGACCGGGAAACTTCATAAGAAAAATCCACGTGCCCGGGCGTATCGATCAAATTCAGAATATACCCTTCCCAATGCATGGTGACGGGTTTTAATTTAATGGTAATGCCGCGCTCCCGCTCCAAATCCAGCTTATCCAAAAACTGCTCGCGCATCTTGCGCTTTTCAATCGTGCCGGTCATTTCCAAAAGCCGGTCGGAAAAAGTCGACTTGCCATGATCAATATGGGCGATAATGCAGAAGTTTCTAATATTCTTCATAATCCGATAAATAAGAAAAGGGGTTAAAAATCAACCTCTTTATATAATATAGTATCTTTTATAAAGGGTTTGGTCAAATAGATAACACAAAAAAAGAGCAAAGAACGCTGTTCTGCGCACTCATGCTCTTTGCTCCATGTTTTTATGCTACATGATTACGGTTCTTCCACTTCCGTTGGACGATTCTTAGCCGCCAGGCGCAAAAGACGACTTTTGGCCGAGGCTATAAAGCTGGCCATTTCTTCGCTTTTTAATAGCCAGCAAAATAAAGCGTAAACAAGCAAACCGGAAAGGCCGGCGGCCGAACCCTGGACTAAAACTCCCCAGAATTTGGTCATATCAATAAACGGCCAGACAATATCTTTCATCTGCTGGGCGACAAAACCGCAAGCTATCGCAGCTAAAGAAAATTTTAAGACAGAGATAAAAATTCGGTTTTCATCCAAGTCGCCAACCGATAAATGCAACAATAGCCAGAGCAAAACAAAATTAAAAATATTGGCCAGAGAAAATGATAGCGCCAGGCCGCCGACTCCGAGCCGGGCGGAAAAATAAAAAGCTAAAAACACATTAGCCGCCACACAAAGCAAACCGATGATAAACGGCGTCTTCGAATCTTCGCGGGCGTAAAAAACTCTGATTAATAATGGAATAGTCGCCTGCGCAAAAAGACTCAAGGAAAAAAATCCCAGCGTATTAAAAGTCAAAGTCGTGGCGTCCCAATCGAATTGGCCTGAACCTAAAATAACGCGGACAATCTGCGCGCGCAAAACTAAAATTAAAACCGTCGACGGAACGATAAAAAATAAAATCTGTCTTAAGGCCGAAGAAAATCTGGCCACTAATTTTTTATTATCGCGCGCCACGGCCGACATGGCAGGAAAAGCCGCAATGGCAAAAGAAATCCCAAAAATACCGATAGGAAAATATTGTAAATTATTGGCCAAGTTAAAAACTGTCAGCGAGCCAACCGCCAAGCCGGAAGCAATCGCGGTGATCACCACCAAATTTAATTGCGAAACGGCCAAGCTTAAAGTCCGCGGCACCATCATCTTTAAAATTTTTCTTAAATTATGATCGGCCAAATCCAAAATCGGCGCGTATTTATAACCCAAAGTTAAAACGGTCGGCATTTGAATTAGCATGTGCAAAAAAGCGCCAAGCACCACACCCCAGGCCAAGCCGTAAATCCCCAAGATCGGCACAAAAAACAATGCCCCGATGATAATTCCGACATTATAAAAAATCGGCGCCAAGGAATAAACAAAAAATCTTTTAAACGATTGCAAGACGCCGGAAAAAATACTCGAAACTGCTAAAAGTATCGGTGACAAAAACATAATCCGACTTAAGGCAGCAGTCTTGTCTTGCAATTCTGGCGAAAATCCCGGCGCGATTATCATTCTAATCAAGGGTCCGGCAAAAATTATTCCCAAGATCGAAAGAATTCCCAGAGCGATTAACATTAAATTCAAAATATTATTGATCAGCCGCCACGCCTCGGTATTTTCCAAACCAAAAAGATTAACGATCGTTCCCTTAAAATCCTTGATTAGTCCGGTGAAAACCGGAATTAATCCGGCCGACAGCGCACCCAAAACCAATAAATTAAAAATCAAATCCGGCACGCGGAAAGCGGCATAATAAGAATCCAAAATCGTGCCAGCGCCGAATTGACCTGCCAAAATGCGGTCACGCAAAACGCCAAGCAAGCGGCTAACGAGCGACGAAAGAGCGACCAAAATTGCCGCCACGGTGATGCTGTTAATTTGTTTGTTAAAAAGTCTTTTAATCATTAATATAAATAAAATATAATTAACTTAACACAACTACTAATAATTTTAAAAATTCCATCTTAGCAGTTTTCTATATTACCACAAAATTTTCCAAAACTGTTGATGAATAGCGAATTAATTGAATGCTTGACAAAATTTAAAAACTATGATATAAGTTATTTATACTAAAATTCGCACCTTTACAAACCATCAAATGAACCGTAAAACACAAGGAGGATTGATTTATGAACAGAGCATGTCTTTCAGCCGTTGTTATTTCGGGACTTATCTTTTCAGCCCTTTCCGACAGTACCAGCCATTTCGAAGGTTACGACCAATCCATAGCCATGGGCGCTTATCTTAAAAAAAATGATAAAAACGTATGGGTTGGCTGTATTTTAAACGTAAACGAAAATAATGCAACTAGAGACTCCTCGATAAAACAATTTTTAATTATCGTAGGTATGCTCAAAAAAAACGGTTTTTCAACGTCATCATACTGGGAGCCAACTCAGTCAATAGTTGCATCCATTGTTATCTGCACTGCGGGGTCCTATATAAGGATATTGAATCAGCCAAGCGCTGAACCCGAATGGTCTGGGTACTTCACGGAGAAAGAGTTGGAGAAAAAATTATTTTTCTTTCTCGGAAAAATAATCAACCATTAGGTTACAGGGCGCCAAACGCAAGTGCGGCGCTCTTCTTATTTTATCTTTTTCCTTTTTTACTTTTAACTTTATAACTTTCAACTTTCAAGCTCCAATTCCCCAATCATAATTTTGCCGCGAGCTTTGATGGTAAAATTTCTCTTGGTTAAAATTTTAATCATTCTTTTATTAGTCGGAAAAAATTCCGCCCAGACTTTTTTTACGCCGCGCGAACGGGCGATGTCGAGCATGTGGTCGGTTAATTCACTTCCTAAACCTTTCTCTTGCCAGGAATCAATAACCACCACCGATAATTTAGCTGACTCAATATACGGGTCAATTATCAAACGCACTGCGCCGATCATCTGGCTTTTTTTGCCGACAGAAATTTCTGCCTCTAAACCAATCTCGCGATCATAATCATTTTGAGTAAAACGCAATAAAAATTCATGATCGATTTTTTTAATGACTTGCAAATAACGATCCTTCTGCGACTTGGGCGAAAGGTGATGAAAAAAATCAGCCACTAAATCTTCATCTTCCGGGCGCAAGGCTCGAACAAAAACTTGTTTACCTGTTTTAGTTTTAACTGTTGTTTCAAATTCTTTCGGATAAGGCGAAATAACCAAATGCGAGTATGGTTTATGTTTCACGCCTAAAACTTTTTCATCCAAAATAACTTTAGCATCAAGCACCACGCCGCCTTTTTCATCAACCGCAAAAGGATTAATATCCAATTCTTTGATCTCTGGAAAATCGGAAACCAAATAAGCAAATTTATATAATAAAAATTGGATCGCTTCAATATCTACGCCCGGCATGCCGCGATAGCCTTCTAATAATTTATAGATTTTTGTTTCCTGGATCATTTTTAAAGCGAGCGACATATTGAGTGGCGGCAAGCCGACCGCTGTATCACGAAAAACTTCGACGGCCACGCCACCCATACCAAAAACTATCGCCGGCCCAAAAACTTCGTCTTTCTTGCAGCCGATCAAAAGCTCATAACGTTTCTTGGTCATCGTTTCAATAAATACTCCGTCGATCTTAGGCATCCCCCTCCTTTCCAAGGAGGGGTTAGGGGTGGTTCCGGAACGACGCATATTCACCGCAAATTTTTTCACCCCATCCATAATTTCATGATATGCCTTTTCCGCTTCGGCCTTGGAATTGATATTTAATTTCACGCCGCCGATATCGGTTTTATGTAAAATATCCGGCGATAAAATTTTCATCACCACCGGCATGCCGATCATTTCCGCAATCTCGCCAGCCTCAGTAGCAGTTTTGGCAATACCGTTTTTTGCCACCGGAATTCCATAATTAGCGATCATCTCCTTAGCTTCCGCTTCAGTTAACACGAGCCGGCCGTCAGCCACAACTTTTTCGATCAATTTTTTATTAGCTTCGGTCTTGGGCTTAAAAGCGTGCGGCACCGAACCAGGAGTTTCTTTTAAAAATTCCAGACGCTTGCGATAGCTATCCACATACATAAAAATATCCACGGCTTCTTCCGGCGTACGATAGACGGGGATATTTCCTTTTTCCAAAATCACACGGCCTTCCGCCACGTCATCGCCGCCCATCCAAGACGCGAGCATAGTTTTGCCGGTTTTATTTTTTATGGAGACAATCTGCCGCGCCACATCAGTCGGACTGGTCATCTCCTGCGGCGTCAAAATTATCAAAGCCGCATCAACATTGGGATCAGCCAAACATAATTCCACCGCCTGGCGATAGCGCAAAGGATCAGCATCGCCTAAAATATCCACCGGATTAGCAGTGGAAGCCGCTGACGGCAAAAACTTTTTTAAAGCAGTTACAGTAGCGTGAGATAATGCGGCTAAACGCTCATTGTGCAAAGCTAAACGATCGGCGGCAATAACGCCTGGACCGCCGGCGTTAGTAATAACCGCGACGCGATTATCCGCCGGACGCTTTTGCATGGCCAAAATTTTCGCCACATGAAAAAGATCCAGCGCACCATCAACGCGGATGATTCCGGCGCGTTCAAACGCCGCATCATAAACCGAGTCATTGCCGGTGATGGCGCCGGTGTGCGATTTAGCCGCCTGCGAACCCGCTTCGGTGCGCCCGACTTTCAAAACTACGATCGGTTTCTGGCGGGAAAACGCCCGCGCCGCGCTCATGAATTTTCTCGCCTCCCTTAATGATTCCATGTAAATTAAAATACTATCCGTGTTCGGATCATCGCCGAAATAATCGATCAAATCATGAAAAGAAATATCGATATTGGAACCGATGGAAACAAAATGCGAAAAGCCGACATTATTTTTAAGCGACCAATCCAAAATGGCAGTGCAAAGCGCGCCCGATTGAGAAATAAAAGCGATGTGTCCGGGCAAAGCCATCTTGTTGGCGAAACTGGCGTTCAAATTTATCGACGGCCGGATAAACCCCAAACAATTCGGACCGATTATCCGCATATTATAATCGCGGGCGATAGATAAAATTTCCTCACTCATCTTCTGACCCTTGGCGCCGATTTCGTCAAAGCCGGAAGAAATAATAATTAAGCCGGACACGCCCGCCTGTCCGCACTCCAAAACTATAGCCGGTACGGTTGCGGCCGGCGTAACAATAATCGCCAAATCAATTTTATCCGGAATATCCGAAACTTTCGGATAGGCCTTGATGCCGGCCACGCTCTCGCGCGCCGGATTGACCGGATAAACGATCCCTTGATAATTATTGCCGATCAAATTTTTCATCAGCGCATTGCCGACGCCGCCTTCGCGGTCGGACGCGCCGATGACGGCGATCGTTCCGGGATTAAAAATCTTATCTAATTTTCTTTCGCTTAAAGGGTAGGCTGTTTCCATGATATTTCATATAAAATATTAATGCTTAAATTATAGCATATCCAAAAAAAATTCCCCATTGCTTGTTACAGCAATGAGGAATCAATATAATATGTGGTCTTTATCCCCAGAAACCAAGGACAGAGAAGATCAATATTAATACGACGAACGGAATAGCTATCATAAAGAACTCCTTTTTTTATTGTAAAAAATTTTATTTCTTATTTTCAATATAATCATAATAGCATATTATATAAATTTTGTCAATGATATTGGCTAAAAAACATTAATATTAGCCAAAAATAAAAAATGCCCGAAAGCACCTTTTATACAAAAATGGTTATAACTCTAAATAAAATTAATCCCTCTCTTCCCCTATATCTAAAGAATACATTTCAAAATCATCTTTTAAACCACTATTACTACCCAAATCTCTTCTTATAGAACTAACCATTTTTCTAAATCTATTCAGTTGGTCACCGTTATTAACAGAGGAAACGCCTCCCGTCTGAATAAAGTTTTCTATACTTTTTCTTACTTTTTCATCTGCAAACAAAATTATTTCATTATAATACTTTTTCAAAAAATCTTTTTTAACTTTTCTCCTATCATCCTTTGATAAATTTGGATCACTTAAAAAAGCCCTCGCATTATCAAGCAAAGAAGAATATGAATTTATTTTAGCAGCACGACGTTCTTCTTCTCTCTTTTGCTTATCCAAAATAAAATAATTAACAATACTCACAACCACAGCAGAAATCACAGCAATTGATATACTATTTATTAAATCCATAGTTATGCTTGCGCACTGTCGCAGTCACTTTTAAGAGACTGGGGCAAAACAAAATTTATCATTCATCATCTATCATTTATCATTAAATAAGAGCGCTCGTATCACCAAGTGGCAAACCGAGTTCTTTAGCTTTCAAAATGCGGCGCATAATTTTGCCGCTTCTCGTTTTTGGTAAGGATTCGACAAAAGCGACGTCTTTCATAACGGCCACCGGACCGATTGTCTTGCGCACATGCAATTTTAATTCATCTTTCAATTTATCATCGCCAACAAAACCTTTTTTCAAAATGCAAAATGCTTTAATGACTTCGCCTTTTATTTCATCAGGCACGCCAATCACGCCGCACTCGGCCACGGCCGGATGGGAAACAAAAGCTGATTCAACTTCCGCGGTACCGATGCGATGTCCCGCAATTTTTAACATATCGTCCGTGCGGCCTTGGATGAAAAAATAACCGTCCTTGTCTTTGAAACCAATATCGCCGGTGAAAAAAACGCCTTTAATATCATGCCAATAAGTTTTTAAATATCTTTCCGGCGCGTTGAAAACCGTGCGGATCATTGACGGCCAAGGAGTTTTAATTACCAAATAGCCGCCCTTTCCGGCCGGAACTTTTTTGCCTTTCATATCTAAAATATCAGCTTGAATTCCGGGAAACGGTTTAGTCGCCGAACCGGCTTTCAAATTGGTCACCGGCAAAGGCGATATCATATTACAACCAGTTTCCGTTTGCCACCAGGTATCAAGCACCGGCCGTTTGCTTTTGCCCACATGCTTAAAATACCAAGTCCAAGCTTTCGGATTGATCGGCTCGCCCACCGAACCGAGCAAGCGCAAAGTCGGCATCTCGTGTTTGTCCGGCAATTCATCGCCCAAGCTCATCATGGCGCGGATCAAAGTCGGCGCGGTATAAAGAATAGTGATCTTGTATTTTTCCACCATGCTCCAAATATGATCCTGTTCGGGAAAATCCGGTGTGCCTTCATACATCAGCGTTGTCACGCCGGCCAAAAGCGGACCATAAATAATATAGGAGTGTCCCGTGATCCAACCCGGATCGGCCGTGCACCAAAAAATATCATCATCTTTGATATCCCAAATCCATTTCATGGTGCGCAAAACTCCGACCGGATAACCGCCATGCACATGCACCACGCCTTTCGGCTTCGAGGTCGTGCCGGAAGTGTAAAGAACAAAAGCTGGATCTTCGGAGTCCATGGCTTCGCATCTTGCTTCAGTCGACTGGTCTTTAACAAAATCATGCAACCAAATATCTTTGGCTGAATTAAACGGCACTTCTTGATTATTATTTTTAGTGACAATTACTTTTTCCACCGACGGACAATTTTTTATCGCCTCATCAACCACGGCTTTCAGATTAATCGCTTTGCCGCGGCGCCAAGAACCATCAGCGGTAAAAACGACTTTCGCGCTCGCGTCATTAATTCTGTCTTGCAAAGCGGTCGCGGAATAACCGGCATAAACAACCGAATGCATCGCGCCGATTTTCGCACAAGCCAACATCGCAAAAGCGATCTCGGGAATATTCGGCATATAGATCGCAATGCGGTCGCCTTTTTTTACGCCGATTCCTTTCAAAGCATTAACAATTTTATTAACTTCGCGGGCAACTTCTTTATATGTGAATTGGCGGGCGCGGCCGGTTTCATCTTCCGACATGATCGCGATTTTATCTTCGCGCGGCGTATTGAGCCAGCGGTCGATGGCATTATAAGCCAAATTGGTTTGTCCACCAATGAACCATTTATAAAACGGCTTATCTTTAGTTTCTAAAACTTTTGTCCAAGGCTTGAACCAAACCAAGTCACGGGCCGCGTCTTCCCAAAATTTCAACGGATCTTTATCAGCTTCGCGCCGAGCCTTTTCCCAGTCCTTAACCGCCGCATTTTTAATAATCATTGCCGATGGCTTATAAAGCTTTTTACTCGCTAAAAGAACATCAGTAAGCTCCCCGCTTGTGTTTTTAGCCTTGCCCGCCGTAGCCTTAGCTAAGGTGGGCCCTTTTAGTGCTTTTTTTGGCATAACATTGCAAAGCGCTTTCGACTCACTCCGAGTTGCAAGCGCTTTTTTATTTTCATCATTTATTTTTATCGCCTATTTTCAATAAAATTATACCAAAAATAAGCCAGGCGAGCAATAAATAATTCAAATCGAGATAGGCCAAAACGATGCGTGGCTTGATCAATTCTAAAATACCGAAAACTACCAACGAAACGGTCAGCGCGAAAAATATTTCTTCAACTATAATTTTAACTTTTTTGTAATCCATACATTCTTTTTTTGAGCCACCTTCTCCTTTGTCATATAAAAGAAATTATTGAAAATTTAGTCATTGAAAATTATTTGAAAATTGTAAATTGATAATTGAAAATTTTCTCTATCTTTTCCCAAAAGCTCGTGCCGGTCAATTCTATTTTTATTTCCCCGATCGTTACGCCATCGCCGGTATTGTCTTCGGCGCGAAGTCCGGGAACGGAAATCAAAAAGCTGTGCTTATTCCATTGCTTGTAAACATTTTGCAGATCAAATTCAGCCGTCGATACAAGCCAATCACCATCGCGTGCGGGCGTAACATAATTAGCCAGCACATAATCAATCCCCTCTTTGTCAGCATCAAAATTGGCATCGACTTTTCTGATTGTTGGATTGAAAAATTGACTCTCACTAAAAGAAAATAGGCCGTCGCCGGAAATCATTGCGCCATCGTTCTGCAAAACCAAATAGCTCATCTTGGGCAAATCGCCTTGGGTGGAAAATTGGGTGAAGAGTTCAGTGATGGATAATCCCTCCACAGAACCACCCCCAAGCCCCTCCTTAGAAAGGAGGGGTGTTATCTGAATCGTCTGCAATTTGTCAGCGTAGACTGTTTGCGCCTGAATTTTCCGGCTGTCGGTAATTAAATTCCGGCCGCAAGAAACTTCTGGTACCGCGGCCAAATTTATTTTATTCACAAAAGCCATTTTACTTTGCACCGTGGTTATCGTCCGCGTAATAATATCATTGTCCGCCCTCACCCCAATTTTATAAACGCCTTCCGGCAGATTGGCCAAATTTAATTTCAAATGCCGCCAAGATTTTTGCGCTCCAGAATCATCGGCCACGCCATCATCGTCTAAATGTTCGGCGGCAATTTGCTTATCATTATAATAAACAAAAATATCAATCGGGTCGGAACCAACTTCCTTATTCAAATCCTCAAAAACAAAATCGTCCGCCAAATTTTCATTTTTTATATAAGTATAAAATTGATAAGTTCCCTGAAGCGGCCGGCACATCGTCGTGGTCGCCTTGGCAGGAACATAATCGGGCAAAATAAAATTATTTTTCAAATCATAATTATACAAAGCGATTTTGTCCGGCTTGGGCTGATTTTTCAAAAAATCATCAACCGAAATAAAAGTCTTCTTTCTTTGCAACAAAATCAAATTATCCCCTCCTTGGGAGGGGTGGCTCGCGCCTCGCGAGGCGGGGAGGGTTCCTCGGTTGCTAATCATATTCCAATTTTTCATTAACTCATCAAGCTTGCCATTATAAATCGGCTGAAGATCATATTGCCAAGTGGCGCGATCCTTTAAAACTCCGGCTTCGATAATCGGCACGCTCGGATCGACTTTATATTTCAAAGTTAATTTAGCGCTGGTAAATCTTCGCGGCACGCGCAAGGAAAAATAAACCGGATCGCCGATTATTTTATTACCCGCCATACGCTCGACTGGCGTCAGATTGCCGATAAAATCATTAAAGCTTTTAAAATCCTGAACATAAGTTATTTTTCCACCCGGCACAGCCGAAAGCCAGACCAACACCAAAACCATTGCGGTTAAAGCAATTATCCAAGCTATTCTTAATTTGATGCGAAAATCCATACCAATAAATTATACCTTTTCTGTCTAAATTTTCCTATTGACAAAAAGTTATTAAAATTTCCAATAAGCAAATGGCAGTTGGGCGGAAATTTGAGCCACAAGAATTAAATATTTTTCCAAAAATCCGGCCGGGATGAAAAATATTATGGCGGCGGCGGGAAATATTAATGATAAGCCCATGGCGATAAGGGCGGTGATCATAATAAACGGCGCGGCCCACAGCGCGAACAAATTAGCTAATGGCGCAACCAAAGAAATTTGGTGAAAGCCGAAAATCAAGATCGGCGCGGTAAAAATTTGCGCCGCGATCGTTAAGGCTATCATCTGACATAATGCTTTTATAATTTTGGGACGATCTTCATAAAATCTCGAAAAGAAATTATCAAAGATGGAGTATAAATAAATCATTCCCAAAACCGCCAAGAAAGATAATTGAAATCCGGCATCGGCAATAATTAACATCGGATTAAATAAAAGCATCACCGCTCCGGAAAGAACCAGAATATAATCAAGCCGGGAAAGTCGGCCAAGATACATGGCCAACAAAACTAAAAATCCCATAATGCCCGCCCGCGTCGCCGAAGCCGGCGCGCCGACCATGGTCACGTAAAATAAAATCAGTGGCACGCAAAACCAAAAAGCATGGCGGCGATTCAAACCTAAAAATAATAAAAAGAAAAAGGCAATGCCGATCAGTTCAGAGATGTGCGAACCGGAAATCGCCACGATATGCGAAAGTCCGCTCTGACGAAAAGATAAATTCAAATCATCCGGCACAGTCGGATCATTCAAAATAAAAGCCTTGAGCAAACCGGCTTCGGGCTCGGCTAAACCATTGTCAATCGTCGCGCTTAATTTGGCTCTAATTTTATAAATTCCGCCCCATAACCAATTAAAACGCGTCAAACTTTTTTCTTTATTTAAAATCTCCGGCGGCAAACTTTCTTTTTTTAAAATTGAAATTTTAGGAAAACTGCAAGTGGAATAAATACCTTGCGCGGCCAAATATTTCTCATAATCAAATCCGTCAAGCTGTTGCGGCCGCTCTAATTTACAAATTATTTTTAGAACATCGCCGTAATTATATGGCGGGTAGGCGGAAGCGATAACTAAAACACGTCCTTCAACGCCCAACCCACCCCGGTCCCGCCTTGGCGGGACCACCAC
>JGI20214J51650_10001400_pt1 | contig 15244 bp, 18 predicted proteins | sample WetSurMetagenome_FD_51650 | JGI IMG/M metagenome (IMG submission 51650) | reverse complement strand
TTCTCTTCGGTCACGTCGCCGAGCAGGCAGAGAACGCCCGGCTTCGTATCCCAGTCGATCGTGGCAGCCGTGAGCTGGACCCATCTCTCCTTGCCGTTCTTGTCGACGATCCTGAAAGGATGCACTTTGGGACGTCGTCTTCCTTCCAGCAGCATCGCGTATCCCTCGAGCACGCCTTGCTTGTCGGCGGGATGAACGAAGTCGATGAACGGCGTGACGGCGAGCTCTTCCGCGGAGCTGCCGCTCATTTCCAGCGTCCTGGGGTTGGGGAATTTGACGACATCGTCCTGAACGATGAAGATGGCCTCTTCGGCGTGGTTGACAAGCAGACGGTACTGCTTCTCCGATTCTCTTAGGGCCGCTTCGGCCGCGATGCGCCGACGCTCATGAAGGTCCCGCTGCAACCTGGCGTGAAGCACGGGCGATATCCAGCTGGCGATGCGCTCCAGTAGATCCTTGTCCTTCTGGGAGTACCCGCCTTCTTTGTTGGCCACCGAGATCAGACCGATGGTCTCCCCTCCGTTCACGATCGGCACCGTGAGAAACGTGTCTATGCCGATGTGACCCGCGGGCGTGTCGAAAGGCCCGCTCGAACAGAAAGGCGTCTTCTCCCTGACCGCTCTGCCCCAAAGACTGTGTCCCCAGGCATCAGCGGGAAACACGACCGACTTGTCGGGCACCTGGCACTCGTTCCAGACCTCCCGAGTCGCGCTCGGAATGACGAGTTCCCCATCTTCGCCAATGTACCCGAAGAGACCGATCCTGCTCTCCACCACCTCGAGCACGACCGCCAGCGCTTCTGCGTACATAGCCTCGTCGGGGACCGTAAGAAAGATGTTAGCGATGCGGTTGAGGATCGTCTTCTCTCGCTCTGAGTCTCTGAGCGCGGCTTCGGACCGGAGGCGTTCGGTCATGTCGACGAGAACCGCGATGTTGCCCGTGGGGTGGCCTTCGGCGTCGCGGAGCGGCGAGGCGTAGATGCTGTAGTCGATGGGCGTGCCGTCGCGCTTCTGACGGCGCACTTCCACCCCGTCAAGCGTGAGACCCATGCGGACACGCTCTTGAAAGCCCTCGAGTTCCGCTCGGCTTTCGGCAGGCACGCTGGGCAGCAGGTGGCCTATGGCCTCCTCGGCGCTCCAACCAAGCATCTTCTCGGCGGCGGGATTCCATATGTCGCGCACGATGCCATCGAGATCAAGCCCGATAATGGCTGTGGGCACGGCGTCGATGACGACCCGAAGCATGTCTCTGGATTCGCGCAGTTCTTTCTCCGTGCGCTTTTTGCCGGTGATGTCGTGAGCCACCCCCAGTATGCGGCGAATGCTGCCGGAGGCATCGCGAATGGGGATGAGCGTCGTGTGGAAGGAACGGGTGCCGCGCGGCAGGGCAAGTTCCTCGTAGTAGGTGATCATGGAGCCTGCTTCCAGGCAGCGACGGTAGTTCGCGGTGATCTTGCCAGCCAGCTCGGCCGGGACTGTCTCCTCGACGAGTCTGCCGCATACCTCCGCGGCCGAATACCCCATCGACCTCTCGTCGGCCGGGTTCACGTCCGCGAACCTGAAGCGACCCTCCGTCGTGACATCGAGCACGAAGATGCCGTCGGAGATGTTCTCGAACACCTCCCGGTACCGGAGCGCGCTATCTCGAACGGCATCACGGGCCTGCTGGAAGTGCCGGGTGCCTGCCAGTGAACCAACGACGAGAGCGATGTTGCCCGCCTCGTCATGCACCGGGTTGAGCAACAATGGCCGCGACCGTCCCTGGCCGGTCGCCCCGATGGCCACGTCGCACATCACGATCTCTGAAGCTTCGAGACAGCGCCGGCNGTATGCCTGCAACGCGGCAACGTCGTCCCCGAGGAGGTCGGTCACGTCTTCGAGTCGCTTGCCGACGACATCTCCCTCGCGAAGGCCTGTAGCGTCTTCGAACGCGAGGTTGATGCTGCGGAACACGAACTCACCCCCGGCGTCGACGCTCAGGGCGAACATCGGGATGGCGATGCGTCGGAAGATGGTGTCGTAGAGGGCTTCCTCGTTCATGAGCCACCTCGGGCCGCGCGACACGTTCACTCGCCTATGCTGCCTCGAGTCTACTATCAGAGCGCGGGGTTTGCTCGATCGTGTCCGCTATGCCGCCCAAAGCAAGAGGGACACCTTTCGGCGCCCCTCGAGCGACCTTGCTAGCAGAACCGGGGTCTCATGCGTTCGTGGGTGCGGCGACCACCACCGAGGCGGCCGCCCGCGGCCTCACCCTGAGCATCACCACGCCGACCCACACGAACCACACGATCTGCAGCATCCCGAAGGCGAGGCCCAGATCCCGAAGAGCGGGCACGACCGAGAGGACGCCCGCCGCGCCGAGCACGATGCCGAGCCAGTCGAGCGACCGGGGCAGCGTCCTGGTGCACAGAGCCGCGACGCTCACCAGCAGCACCCACAAGCCGCCGAGAAGCTCTCCGCCCACTCCGCCGAGACCTTCGGCCACCGGCGCGATGGCCTGCCAGGCCGAGACCGCCTGGGCCGGATCGGTGCCGTGCAGCGCAACCACGGAGCTTATGCCGGCGTTCTCGATCATGCCGCTCGCCACGAGCACGAGCGCCCAGATGAGCCCGACGACGGTCGCGGCCTGGGCGAGCACGGGAGTCTCGTCTTTCAGGCGACGGTGGAGCGTCAGGGCCAGCATGGCTAGGACGATGCCGAAGATGACGTACGTGAACAGATAGGCGACCTGCAAGCTGCTGTGGTGGCTCACGAGCAGCGAGACCTTCTCCGCCGCATCGGTGATGCCCCGGTCCTTCACGAAGAGTAGGAAGTACGGCATTGCCGCCACGTAGGCCAGCGCTACGTACAGCGCCGCCCAGCCCCCCACCTTGTGTTGCCGTTCGTTGCCACCAGCCACGGTTCTCATCATGTGCCTCCTCTTAGAGCGGTTTCGCGCTTCCCACAGCGGGATGCACGCGGTGAACTTATGTTGTAAGTTTTNCACTTACATTGTAAGTTTGTCAAGGGGTTGAACGCGCAGACGGCCGACGCCACCACAGCGGCTGCTGCAGCGGGTGTCGGACTAGGAGGCCGGGGGGCTGCTGAAGAAGGAGGCTGCTAGTTCAGCAGCGGGTTTCGAACGATCGCACAGAACAGCGGAGCGTCGCTCAGGGCCTGATGGTCACCGGCGTCCCAATGTCGACCGCGTCGTACAACTCCCGCATGTCCGCGTCGTCGAGCGCGATGCACCCGGCGGTCCAGTCGCTCTGGGATCCGCCTCCGTGGATGTAGATCTCTCCCCCGAGCGGAGTATCCTGCGGAGGCGTCTTACCTTTGTCGAACGCCGAGACGATGCGGTCGGATTCATCGTCTGAGATGAGGCCGTCCCGGAGGCCTCGTTCCGCATCCTCCCTGTTGGGATAGCTGAGGCCCAGGGAGCGGTAGAACTTGCTCTCGGGATTCTTGGCGCAGACATAGAACTCGCCTTCGGGCGTCCGGCCGTCGCCTTCGCGCTGCTTGTCGCCAAGGGCATCGCCGCCCAGGCCGACCCGGTACGTATGCACGATCCCGCCCCGGGAGCAGAGGTCGAGCCGGCGCTCGCTCTTGGTGATGACGATCTTCAAGTCGGCCGTGGGTTGCTCCGCGGGAGTTGACGAGCTACTCGGAGCCGCATGATCGCCGCAGCTTGCCATCGCCAGGAGGAGCGCGCAGATCATGGCCGTGCCGATGAGCGCCTTCGCAGCAACCGCCTGACGCTTCGTGCTCATGAACCCTGGGCCTGGCCGACGATCGTCGCCACGATCCATCCGAACGCGAACGAGTAGCTGGACGCGGTTATCCAACCTCGGCTGTCACGCCTCAAAGCAAGCAGGCCCGACATACAGATCGCAGCGAGCCCAAGGGCCCCGAACGATTAGGGATGCTCACGGAACATGCCGTAAGGCCACGCCCACAGGAAGGCGGGCATCCGAAGCACCCGCCCAACAGTGGATGCGGACCCGCCCGTTGACGCATGCTCGGCCAGGAGAAAGAGCACGAAGAACAGCACTGTTGGAAGAGCCACGGCCGAAAACCTCAACACCAACCCGATGCCGCGCGTGTTCAAATCAGACGCCTGCGACAAGCCGAAGGCCCTCTTTGCGCTCCGGCGCCGACCGCGCTGCTTCAAGGCGTTGCCAATCCCGCCGGCTGGACGTACCCGCTCGAACCGCCGGCGAACTCCTGGCCCATCTCGGCACGCAGCGTTCGCAGCACAGTCTCGTCCGTCGTGGCGGCCAGAGCATCGGCGCTGCTCACGTATAGGGCGATGACGCGGCCGCGGATGAACAAATGGGGCTGACCCGCCCACTCGACCATGGCTACGCTGTCGCCGCTCCCGACCGGGACGGAGTAGCCATTGTCGCTCACCTTACTCGCCGCCCCTGAGGCGTCCTCGGGACTAGCGAAGCGGAAGAGGTCAACGAGCGCTCCATTCGGTCGCACCCTGAACAGTTCGGACGACGCGGCGAAGAACGTGGAATCCTCCGGCTCCGTATTTGGTTCGAGTTGACCGACTTCGAGGCCTGCGCGCTCGAAGGCTGCGCGAATCGTTTCGACATCGATCACCTTCGCAGAGCATGCCGCGATCAGCAGCAGCAGCAGTGCGCTGAGAAACAGTGCATGCCTCGGGCGAACGGGCACCTTGCGCACACCTCGGCGGCGGCCGAGCGCCCGACTATCACCGGCTTCGACTCTCATCACAGCCCCCCTTTGGCCGGTCTGCCGGGGCGATTGCTGCTCCCAGGGCAGCTGTCCGGCGATGGAGATGCTGAGACTGTATAGGTCGAGCCCGTAGCGCGTCAAGCGTACTGTGGGCGCCTTGGCGCCCCAGCGACCACGCCGGGCATCTACGGCAAGAAAGGCCGTCATACGACTGTCCGCTTCCATTCACGGTGATCAGCCTCTGAAGGCCGGCCTCCTCAGCCATCTGATGAAGCTGGCCGCATTATCGGAGGAGGACTTCTAGTCCGTCCACCCATCTTGGACGACGGGTCCCAGCTACGACGTACCCCAGCCGGGCAGAGCTGCCGCCTGCCTGATCCACTCCGCCATCTGCACCTCGTCGAGATCGTCCTCGTGGATGTCGATCCAGCGCCCATCCTCGGACTTGCCTCCCAGTGGGACGGGATTCAGCGACGTGCCCCGGAAGAAAGTCACCTTCACGTAGTTCGTGAAGGTGTGAAAGCTGAGGAACCAGCCCTGGCCCTCGATGCCGTAGAAGGGCGAGTTCCACTTGATGGCCTTGCGCACACCGGGGACCGTCTGCACGACCAGCGCGTCGAGGCGGCGGCCGATGGCGCTTTTCCAGCCCGGCATGAGCCCACTCTCTGCCCCGCCGAAAGGTAGGTCTGCAGCCGCTCGCGCCAGCCCTCGACGACGGCCCGGCTCGAGGCGCCCTCATAGAAACGTCCGGGGGCGAAGAGCGCGTAGTCCTTGCCATCGCGCAGGTGGAGCACCAAGTAGTAGTTGCGCACGTAGTTCGACCGCTTGCCCAGGAACCCGATGCCCACTGAACCGACAGAGTCGAAGCTGATCGAGCGGGTGCGCCGGCCCAACACCGACAGGTCGACCACCTCGATGCGCCGGGTGCGGGGGTCGACGGTGACGGTCTGCCTGCCGCCATGGATCAAGCCGGCCAGGCCGATCACCAGCAGAAGCAGGCCCAAGAGGAAGCCCGCGAAGGCGTCGTCTCTGACGCCGTGGAAGCTGTGGAAGCCGATGGCGAGAACGAGTCCCACGACGGAGCAGCCCACGGCCGCCCCAAGTTGCGGGCCCACCCGGTTCTGAGTCTCCCATGGTGCCATCTGCCTCCCCTCGCATTCTCTCGACGCTTCACGTACATCTGGGTTATCGGCCATGTGGGGAGGGCGGGTTAGGATGAAGCAGGTCTCCACGGGTCGGCGTCCAATAACTATCCACACCGGTAGAATCGTTGATAGACTGGAATCCAGGGAACAACTAGCCTGGTGTCTGGAGGAACCATGGGTCTTCGTCGGCGGCACTCTGCAATTGCTACATTGGTGGTGGTCGTCATACTCGTGGGTGTGTTGCTCTCGGGCTGCGACGAGACGGTGCTCACCAACCAGCAGCACGCCTTCCTCTGGCAGAAGGGGGTCATGACCGACCTGGGGACGCTCGGCGGCACGTCGAGTCTTGCGTACGGCATCAGTCCCTCGGGCCAGGTGACCGGATGGGCCCAGACCAGTGCGGATGACACCCATGCCTTCAGTTGGTATCGCGGCACGATGACCGACCTGGGGACGCTCGGTGGCAACACGAGCGTGGGCCGCGACATCAACAAGCAGGGGCAGATCGTCGGCTGGTCGACGACGTCCTCCGGATACGAACGCGCATTCCTCTGGTACCGCGGCCGGATGATCGATCTCGGTACTCTGGGCGGCGACGAGAGCCGGGCCTACGGCATCGACGACCTGGGCGCCGTCGTCGGCTGGGCGAACACTCCTGACGGGACCAAGCACGCCTGCCTGTGGTCGGGCAAGACGATGACCGATCTCGGCACCATCGCCGACGACGAAAGCATGGCGTTCGCGGTGCAGTTCGCGAGCGAGTCCAGCGGCCGCTGGTGGCAACGCGCGACAACGGTGGTCGGATCTCAAGGAATCGATTCCCCGGTCGCGGCTATATGGAAGAACGGGCAGGCGAGGACCATTGGGGCCTTCCCGAACGGCCTGTACAGTAAGGCCTACGGCATCAACTTCAACGGGCAGGTCGTCGGCGAAGCCGACACCGACTCGGGCGACGGCTATCCGCACCCCTTCATTTGGACCAGAGGCGTGATGCAGGATCTCGGGATCCTGAACGGCACCACCTGGGGCCGCGCCTATGCCGTCAACTCGCAGGGCGACTGTGCCGGTGAATGCGTCTACTTCATGCTGTTCAACACAAGCCCTTCCTTCGCGGTGGCTTGGATCGGCGGTCAGATCATCGACCTGGGCTATCTCCCCGGGGGGTCTCAGGCCATCGCCTACGACATCAACGACAAGCGACAGGTGGTCGGCACGTCGGAGTATTCGTTGCTGCCGATCGCGCCTCCGGTCGGTCTGTCCAACCGGCCTGCGACGCTCGCCCTTGCCGGCATACAGCCCGACAGCGTGGTCGCGGTTCGTCTCGTGGGCACCGATACCTCGGGTCGGACGGTCTACGACACCGAACTGAGCGGGGCGGCTCTGCAGCGGGCGATCGCCGGCGCGAAGCTCGATCCGGCGCCGCCGGCGGGCACGGCGAGGATGACCGCGCGGGTGACGTATCTGGATGCGGCCGGAGTCGAGCAGAGCGAGACCTTCGACTACCCGCTCTTCTAGCGCCTGTCGCCCTTGATCGCCGTGTCCACGATGGCGCGGATGCGCCTGCTGTCTACTCCCGCGTCATCTCGAGCAGTTTGACCGTGGTGCCCCAGCTGCGGATAGTCATGCACTTGTACTCCGGCGCTGACATGACCCGGCTGAGGCGGCTCTTGGTGCGTTGAGCGCTGAGGCGTTGTGAGTAGATCACGCCGTCACCGGGCCAGACCCAGTCGACTCCCTCTCGAGGATGGAACACAGACATGGCCCGGGTTGCGTCGATGCCGATCAGGAAGATCGCGTCGCTGTGGTAGGTCTCCGGCTGCTCACCGAAGCCCCGAGGCTTGCCGTCGACGATGGCCTGCAGCTGGTCGCAGGTCAGCACCAGGACTCTGACGCGCTCATCGTCGAGCGCGAAGTGCCGAGGCAGAGCCTCTTCGATCTGATCGCGTATCTTGTCGCTGCTCTTGTCGGATTCCAGGATTACGTTGCCGCTCGCGATGTAGGTCGACACGCTGGAGTAACCGAGCCCCTCGAGGTACCGGCGCAGAGCCGCCATGGGCACGTTGTTCTTTCCGCCGACGTTGACGCCGCGCAAGAGTAGGACGTAGGTGGTCATGGTTCTGGTCAAGAGTGCGATTATATGAGTCATGCACATCCCGTCAAGTAGCCATCCGATGGCACACGCAGAACCCGCCGTCCGCACCCGGGCCATCGCGCCCGAGGTCCACTGCCTGACCGACAGAGGGTGCAACCTCTACTTCGTCGGCTCCGCCGCGCAGTGGGTGCTGATCGACACCGGGTGGNCAAGCTCCTCACGCGCCATCCGGGAGGCGGCGTCGTCGTTGTATGGCGCGGCCTCACGTCCTGCCGCCATCCTTCTGACGCACGCCCATCCCGATCATCTGGGCTCCGCCGCCGAGCTCGGACGACTCTGGTCTGCGCCCATCTACATGCACCGGGACGATCTGCCCTACGCACAGGGAGGCCTGCTCCCTGACAGTCTTCTCGACCCCGTCGGCCGGGTCTTCACGCCGGTGGTGCGGAGGTTGCCGGCGCGCACAGTCGAACGTATGACGTCCTCCACCCTCAGGGGACTGGCGCTCGCCCTCCCCGAGCCGGCAGGGGAGCTCCCGGGCTTGCCGGGTTGGGAGTATGTGCACACCCCGGGACATTCCCCCGGGCACGTGATGTTCTTCCGACGCGACGACCGAGTTCTCCTCGCCGGCGACGTAGTACTCACCGCGCCGCTGTGGGGTGCACTCCGGATCGTGCAGAAGCTGTCGCTTCCCCCGTGGTTCGTGAGCTGGAACTGGGAGCTGACAAGGCGGGCCGTCACGACCGCTGCCAGGCTCGAGCCACGCGTGCTCGCAAGTGGTCACGGCGTTCCCATGGCCGGAGACCGGCTCAGCGATGGACTGCGGCGCTTTGCGGAGCGAGTCGCTCACTGAACCGGGCGAGAAGTAGACATACCGCAGACCTCAATCGGCGGGAATCTTGCTCTCGAGCCCATATTGGCTGCCGCCGATGGCTTGGTGGGCGATGTCGCCGAAGATCAGGTCCGCCTTCTCTCCCTTGGCCATGATGATGACGCCGGTTCGACTCTGTCTGTAGAAGATGACCAGCGACCGGTAGGGGCTGTTGTTGCCCCAATGCCAGATGGCGTCCTCGGGTCCGCCGGTCTGGAGCCCGATGCCCAAACCCCACTGGTAGTGTTCGTCGATGGTGACCGCGGGGGACAGCATCGTGTCGACGATGGCGGCATCGATGTGCTTCGGGTCGAGGAGCTCTTCGAAGAACAGGGCGAGCTCCGTCGGAGTCGAAACGAGAGTGTAGGCGGCGCCGACGCTCGTGGTCCCATCGGCTCTCGAGATGTGGAACACGCTCTCGGACAACCCGAGCGGTCGAAGGACGGAGTCTTCGACGTATGTTTCGAAGTCCACGCCGGTGACCTGTTCGATGACGTCCTGCAGGTAGGCGAATCCGGCCCCGGAGTAGTGGAAGACCTCCCCGGGAGGCGTGGTGATCTTGCGGTTCTGGCCGGTGGCGTCATTGGTGAGACCGGAGGTGTGACTGAGCACCATGGCGAGGGTGATGGCGTCGCCGCGCTGCCGGTCGGGCACCCAGGGCTCTGCGATGTAGTTCACAAGCGGGGTGTCGAGGGCCAGCTTGCCTTGTTCAACCAGCGACAGAGCGCAGTACGCGGACACGACCTTGCTGATCGAAGCGGCCTGGAACAGCTCATCGGTCGGCGCCCCGAAAGCGTGCGCGTAGACGAGTTGGTTGCCGCTCACCACGGCCAGCGACAGCTTCTCAACGTCGAATCGCGCCATCTCGGACTGGATGAGCTGCTCCAACGCCGGAATGCCGGAAAGGATCTCGTCTCGTGACTTCACCCGGTCCTCATACGTTGGATACGAGGAGCCGCAGCCGGTGCAGACGGTGACGAGCACCGACACGGCGAACACGACTGTGGCAACGACGAGGACAAACACCGGGCGCCGGAGCTTCACCCCGCACATCCTCGAGTCCCCTTCCTCACGAGGATTTGTCTCACAGGACGAACAGTAGCACTCCCGCCACCCCGGTCATGACCATGACAAAGACGCGATACCCCCGTTCGGGGATCTTGCCGGCTACCAGGATGCCGATCGCAGCCCCCGCCGCTATCGCCGGCACCATGATCGCGTCGAAGGTGAGCGAAGCTCCGCTGATGTTCTTCCAGAAGAACACCTGGAGCGGGACCTTCAGCAGGTTCACGATCAGGAAGAACCAAGCCGCCGTCCCGATGAAGGCATTCTTGGGCAGACGCATCGAGAGCAGGTAGATGGACGTTATCGCTCCCGCGGCGTTGCCGACCATGGTAGTGAAGCCCGCCGCCAACCCGGCCACGACCGCGAACCACCAGGCCTGAGGGTAGTGAGTCTCCTTCTTGTACAGGTCCTGCCAGATCATGAGTCCCAGGAGCACCATGATGGTGCCGCCCAGCAGGTACCGAAACGAGCTGTCGGACAGACCCTGGCCCACGGCCACGCCCGCTCCGATGCCGACCAGGGCGCTGGGAAGGAGCTTGAGCAGGTACTGCCATTCCGCATGCCTGCGGTACCAGGCCACCGCAAAGACGTCACCGACGCACAGCATGGGCAGAAGGATGCCCGTCGAGGCCTTGCCGCCGAACGACAGCGCCATGAGCGGGATGAACATCAGCGTCAAGCCGTTCAGCCCGGCCTTGGACATGCCGATGACCATGCCGCTGACGATGGCGAGCGCCCACTGGTAGGCCTCCACCTGGGAGAGGTCAAAGTGCATAGCGGTGCGTTCGCTGCACTAGTACTCGTGTTCCTTTTTGATCACGAAGAACGAGCCTCGCACGCTCCCGGCCAGCTTCGACTTCCGCGTGGCGAACTTGAACGTGTCTTTCAGTTCGAGCGGCACTTCCATGCCCTCTGAGAGTTTGAAACCGACCGCCCGCTTCTTTGGATCATCGATCGTGTACATCACGTTGACTGCCAGACCGTCTTCATAGAAGACATAGGCCATTCTGATGCTCTCGACTTGAAAGCGCGAAGTCTCCAAGGGTTTGGCCGAGAATCGGATACCGCGTTCTTCTTCAAGAATGCGGTTTACGTATTCCAGTGTGGATCGACTTTCGGATGCCGGTGTGACCGCGAACACATGTTCGTACTTGCTCATGAAGTATCGGGCTTCGTCGGCGCGGAGTCCGGCAAGCGCCTGCGCGACAGGTGACGACTCCAGACCAGCGGTAGACACCTGTTTGAAATCGACGGAAATAGGCATCCTTAACCCCTTGAGCGCGTGCTGTCAGACGCGATCTCGATGTACGGCATCGGGAGAGAAGGCCGGAATGCAGACCGAGACGTACTCCGCCCCTTCAGCCGCCGGACTACTGTACTGCACCCATTCGCCTTTCGAGACCACCACGGCTTCGCCGGCTGCCACATCGAGAACGCGCTCCTTGGTGGTCACCCGGAGCGATCCGCGTAGTACGACAGTGTATTCCGCAAACTCCGGCGTCTGCCCGGGTTCCGACCACCCGGCGGGACTCTTCATGCGGGCGACGCTGACAGCCTGCGTGCCGGTGTTGACCCGGCCGATGAACTCCTCGATCGACTTGGGTGGGTCGCCCTCGGCCTTGATGAGGGTCGGTGCCTTCACGTGTTCGGTCATGTCACTCCTTTGCGGGCTCCCGTGGGCGATCAGTTCGGCGCGGTGGTCACGCCCTCGCGAGGCGCGTGCCACAGCGAGGCCGACCCGTCCTCACATTGCGGTGCCTGAGTCTGTGTCCTCCGTGTAGGTGTCGATGAACTTCTGGGGTACTTCGACCCCGACCCTGGCCGCGGCGGCATTGAACTCCGCAAGCAATTCGCTGCCGGAGGGCCCCGGAGGCTCGGAGGTGACCATAGGCAGTAGGTCTTCGATCGGACGGTTCGCCNTGATCGCCGCGAGGATCTCCTCCGCCCATGCATTGCCCTGGGNGTTTCCGTCTACCAGCATTTTGTGCGCTGCGCGGAAGGCTTCCGGCGGGGTGACAGCTTCGTAGCCCCGCGCAACCTCCTGCTGCTTGGCAAGCATTTCCTCGAACAGCACGCCCAGCGCGTTCCACGCTTCGCGGTTCGTAGACAGGTCGGTCTCGCCGTACTTTTCCACCCACTGGGCCCAGCTACGATTGAACCACTGCAAGCCTTGGTAGTCCTTGTCGATGGTAGGCGCCATTTCGGCAAAGTAGGCATCGGCCGCCTGTCGCTCGGCAGGGTCGACCGGCGTCGAGGAGCTTGTCGTCGACGTGGTGGGATTTGTCGACGTGGTGGAAACAGTCGCCTGCGCGGCGGAGGTGCTTGTCGCCGCGGCGAGACTGGTCGTTGGCGCTGCCGGACCGCTGGTCGCAGTGTCGGCGGACGAGCCGCCGCAGCCGGCCGCTGTCAAGACGACGAGCAGCGCGGCGAGAGACAATGCGGTCGCGACTGCAACCTTGGACCTGAACATCATGTGGCTCCCCCTGGTCGAGTGTGCCAAGCCAGTATAGGTACGTTGGCGCCCTGGCACATAGTCGGTAGCGACGCCGCGCTAGGCGACGCGGCCGACCACCCGACCAACGTCTTCCCGCGTGGCACCCAGCGAGAGCAGCGCCCGCACCAGTAGGTCTACCGAAACCGAGGGGTCCGCAGCCTCCATCTTCGCCACCCTGGACTGGCTCGAGCCAAGCTTCTCCGCCACCGCGCATTGGGTCCATGAGTTCGTCCGGCGCAGTTCGCGAAGGTACAGCGCGAGATCAAGTCGCAGTTCGACGAAGGCCGCCTCACCGGAAGTCAGGCCGACGAAGTCGACGGCGTCGCCCACGCGCCAGCCCCCGGCTTCGAGTCTTCTCTTGACACTGTCTCGCATCGTATCAGTCACCTTCCTCTCGCAAGATGTCATACGCACGTAGGCGCCGCTTGCATGCGTCCACCACCGAAGTAGGTGTGGCTCTGGTCGTCTTGCGAAAGACCTCTACGATGACGATCGCGTCGGGGTCGACGCGGTAGATCAGTCGCCAACTGGAGCCCTGATCGATGACGCGCAGTTCATGGCACCTCGCTCCGATCGTGCCCATGGGACGCGACAGAGGGAAGCTCAGGGATTCCCCTCGCTGAAGCCTGCGCAGCGAATCACCCATTCGAAGCCTCCCCGAGAGAGTCAAGGGCGGGCTCGACACTTCTCCGTGCAGCCATACGAGCGGCCTATCCACGCCACTTCCACGTACGAGTATATGTCCGACCTGATATATTCAGCAAGCGTTTTCACCGGGTTGGGAGTAATCGAATCACCGCGGGTTAGTGCTGCGGGAATAGTCACAGGAGAACGGCGCTGCCCACATCGGTCTTTGGATGGAGCCTGGCCAAGCCGTTGCTCAGCAACCCGGCCGCGCCGCCACCGCCGGCATCTGGCTCCAGACACGAGTCCCGGGACCGACTTGCTCGTCACCACCGGAACTCTCACCGTCAGCGGAAGCGTCACGATGGGTGGAGATGGGATGGGCATACGCCAGAGTGGCTCGAGCATCGTCCGCGGCTCGTTGCTATGCAGTGGCTCGTATGGAGCCAGCGGTAGCTGCGATTTGGAATACGACCAGACCATGCGAAACAGGCTGGCGAAGGGGTTGGACCCATGAAGAAGGCGTGTCTTCTCTCGGTCCTGTTGGTCTGCTCCATGTTGGCGCTGGGGACGGCAGGATGCGAGCCAACCGGCACGGTCACAGGTACGATCACGTACCAGGAGGGCTCGCCCGCTGCCCACGTGGATGTGGCGGAAACCGCGGTGCCCCACGACCGAACGTACTCCGCCCGGACGGACTCGGCTGGTCGATCCGTGTTTGAGCACCCTGCCCCCGGTCGATGGGAGATCACTGTGAATCTGGAANACCCGCGCAGGCAGGAATCCTACCGAGTGACGGTATTCAGGGAAGATCAGCAGAACGGCTTCAACATTGTGCTGCCTTTCCCGCCCCCATCTGCATAGGGCTCCCACCGCGGTCGTATGGCCGTCAAGCTAGCAGCGTCAAGACAAAGGTGCCCAGCGTCGCCGACACAGCATTCATCGCGAGGCTTATCGTGAGAAGCCTCGGGCGGCTCACGGCCGACCGCTCCACCACAAGACTGAGGATCGCCCATTCCGAGAAGACCACGATCACCTCCATGAACGCGAGTACGAACCACATCCAGGTGGCAATGGCAGCGCCGGCGGCGACTCCGGAAGGCGAGGATGGAACAGCCTTATAGCCGAACCCCAGCCAGAAGATGGACAGCCACACAAGGTTCAGCAGCGGGTTGGTGACGAAGTTCACCCATACGACAGCGGCAAGTGCGCGCCCGCGAAGACCAAGCAACGCGGCCACCCCGGTCTCGATGGTGACGGTGAGCCCCAGCGCAAGCGCCATCGTGCAGAGAGCCGCTCCGGAACCGGGTGCTATCGGCACTTCCGCCCCGTCATCTCACCTTGGTCCCTCCCGCTTCCGTCGCCGCTGCCGCACCAGGAAGAAGACCCCTACTGCCAACCCAATGACTGCGAAGACGCCAACCACGGCTATCGCGCCGAACACGAGCTGCGGCGGCGGACCAAATGAGATATCGGCACTGGCTGTTCCCGCCCGAGCCAGCACGATCAACGCTGTAGAGAGCAGGCCGAGCAGGCAATAGATGAGTTTCCGCCTCGGTCCCATGGACCCCCCCTTCTTCTAGGTCTTTTTCGGCGCAGTGGCCAGGGTCGGTTGCAGACGAGGGTCCAAGCCGACCCATACCGCTATCAGCGACAGCCCGATGCTTGCGAAGATCACCGGGGGGCGAGAGAAGACATTGAAACCGAGCAAGACGGGGAGAGCGCCGATGAGTAGGGCCAGGCAGGTCAAGCCAAAGGCGAACCCTTGACGGCCCGGCAGCAGGTTCGAAACGGCGGCGAGGGTTATGGGCATAGTGAAATTGAACAGGAATATCCCGACGATAGCCAGAAATGGAATCCCCGAGCCGAAAGCGACGAGCGGCAGCGACCCGAGCAAGGAGGCGCAGGCCACTCTCAACCAGCCGAATCTGTCGGCGAGTACCCCGCCCACGCCTTTGCCCGCCACGATCGCCGCGACGAGGGTAGCGGCCAGCACAGGGTCCGCCTTCCAGGGAAAGATCACTGACAAACCTACCAGCGAGCGGACGGCGACGGCAAGAAGAAGTGCACCAAGCATGATCGAGTAGCCATTCCCTTGGGTTGCGGGCACTCGGTTTCGGTCACGCTCGACCAGGACCGGTGGTACTGCACGGCTGATCAGGAGGAGGATCCCCAGCAAAGCCACGGCGACGACCGGGCGAAACAGGCCGGCCTTCCCTGTGGTCATCCCCGCAAGCACCCCGATCGCCCCGGGCGCAACGAACAGGCCGG